>OHXK01000470.1_pt1 | contig 18255 bp, 17 predicted proteins | sample 1579921 | NCBI WGS metagenome assembly OHXK01 (sample SAMEA3882551, study PRJEB24775) | human gut metagenome | biome: human-associated habitat; feature: intestine environment; material: feces | place: Netherlands | collected 2009/2010 | reverse complement strand
CTGGAAAATCTTTATAATATCGCTAAACAAAATGAATATCATAAAAATGAAGAGGAAAATAATTCCTGCGATATGAACGATTGCCTCTTTTTCTTTTGGCACCGGCTTGCCACGCACTGCTTCAATTAGTAAAAACAGTAATCTTCCGCCGTCTAATGCCGGAATCGGAAGCAGATTCATGACGCCTAAGTTGGCACTGATCATGACAACAAAATTTGCAAGCGTTAAAAACATCGTCATCGCACGGTCTGAAAACGATTCATCGGCCATAGAGGTATTGACCTCTTCAACCATATCATTTACTGTAGTCGCAATGCCAACAGGACCAGAAAAGCTCGTCATCGGAAGGTCTCCGGTAAATATCATACCAAGACTTTTGATTACCGTAACAACGTTATATTTCACCTCGTAAAGACCATATTGGAGTGTCTCATACCATTTTAATCCATAGCGAGCACCAGAGTAAATACCCATGTAATACGTATTATTTGCCTCGTCATACTTTGGAACAAGTGTTGTTTCATGTGTCTGGTTATCTCTTACATAAGTAACGTCAAGTGATTTGCCAGGATTCATTGCCATATAGATCTGAATTTCACGAAACAAATGGACACGTGAGCCATTCACTGAGGTGATTAAATCGCCTTTCTCAAGACCTGCCTCTTGTGCAGGATACTTGTCAATAACACCCTGCACATATGGCTTGTCGCTTCCAGCAAAACCGATCACAATAACAGCAAGCACAAAGGCAAGCAAAAAATTAAAAATTGGTCCTGCTGCAATAATTGAAATACGTGCCCAGACATTCTTCTCAGCAAGACTATGCGCCTTGTCTGTAATTTCTTCTGCGTCCGGATCAACTATTCCATTGTCATCCCCCAGCATCAGGCAGGAGCCGCCAAAAGGTATCCATTTAAGAGAATATCGTGTTCCCTTATGAACAGTGCTCAAAAGTCTCGGTCCCATGCCAATTGAAAACTCAATTACCCCTACCCCGTTCTTTTTTGCAAGAAGGAAATGGCCAAATTCATGGATGAATACAACCAATCCGATAATTAAAAAAAGTGCAATAATGCTGAATGGATTCATACTTTCCTCTTTCTTTTCGTACTAGTTTCTTACCCTGTTGTAATCTATGCCAACGCTGACTGTAAAAATTCGTATACAGCTGCCTCAGTCTCTAAAATGTTGTCGACATTCGGATTTTGAACAAAGCCAACATGATCAAGAGAGGCTTCAATTGCCTCAATAATGCCCGGATATGACAATTTGTGATCAAGAAAACGGCTGACAGCAAACTCATTAGCTGCGTTGTATATTGTTGGTCTGTTTCCACCTTCTTTTCCAACTTTATAAGCAAGTGCCAGTCCAGGGAAGTTTTCAAAATCAGGTGCAAAGAAGCTGATGCTTCCAAGTTCTGCAAAATCGAGGCGTTTTCCAGGAAGATATCTTCTGTCTGGATATGTCAATGCTAACTGAATAGGAAGCTTCATATCAGGTGTGCCAAGCTGGGCAATAATAGCACCATCCTCAAACTGTACCATTGAATGGATAACAGACTGCGGCTGGATCACAACCTGAACCTGATCATATTCAACGCCAAAAAGCCATTTTGCTTCCATGACCTCTAATCCCTTATTTACCATGGTAGAAGAATCAATTGTAATCTTTCTTCCCATTACCCAGTTAGGATGCTTTAATGCATCCTCAGGGCGAATATTTTTCATCTGTTCTTTCGTCCATCCACGGAACGGTCCGCCAGATGCTGTCAGAAGAATTTTATCAATCTTGTGACCAGTTGATCCTTCTGGAGAGCTTCCCATAAGTGACTGGAAAATAGCAGAATGCTCACTGTCTACTGGAAGCAGGCGCACTCCATACTGCTTGCTCATCGGAATAATCAGATGACCGGCAGTAACAAGTGTTTCCTTATTTGCAAGTGCGATATCCTTGCCTGCCTTAATAGCTGCTATAGTCGGACGTATTCCAATCATTCCGACAACTGCAGTGACAACGATCTGTGTTTCCGGGAATGCAGCTGCTTCAATAAGACCATCCATTCCGCTTACAATCGTTACATCAAGGTCGGCAACAGCCTGTTTTAATAGTTTTGCCGCATCTTCTTTATAAACACATACAAGCTTTGGATGAAATTCGCGAATCTGCTTTTCAAGCAGTTCAACATTACTTCCGGCGGCTAACACAGTTGCTTCCATATCTGGCTGGCTACGAATAACCTCTAAGCTTTGTGTTCCAATAGAACCGGTAGATCCTAAAATGGCAATTTTTTTCATTATAAAAACCTGCCTTTCTTCGTTAATTATTCTTCGCTTACGCAATACGCTGAAGCAGCGTTACGAGAATGTAGATTAACGGTGCTGTAAAAATAATACTGTCAAAACGATCCATGATTCCGCCGTGTCCCGGAATCAGATTTCCATAATCCTTAATCTGGTACTGGCGTTTGATCGCAGAAGCGGAAAGATCTCCAAACATGGAGATAAAGCCGCCGCATGCACCAATAATAGCACAAAAAACAGCCGGATTTGAAAATTCAGTCAGATTTGTCTTGAAAATTGTTCCATAAAGCGCACCAATTAATGCACTTCCTATAATTCCGCCGACTGCACCCTCGATTGATTTTTTTGGACTTAATACAGGTGTCATTTTATGTTTTCCAATCGCACGTCCAACTAAATATGCACATGTATCACAGCCCCATGCGCTGATAAAGATCAGCCATACTGTGTAGGCACCATCATTGCTTATTCTTGTTTGGAAAATAAATGACATCATCAATGCCACATATACCATTCCAAATGTTGCTTTTGCAATCTCTTCTGCCGTGAATTTTGGATAAGTAGCCACATATGAGACCATCATTGCCAAAAATCCTAAGACAAGTATAAGAACAACAAGATCATTTTTTCCTGCCAGAATGACAGATTCTATTCCAATTGCTGTCAGATAACCAACAAGCGCAGGAATCTTTTTTTCCATCTGAAAAACACGGTACAGCTCATACATGCCAACCAGGCTGATCAGAAGCATAAATAAATACAGAAGCGGGCCCGAGGCGATGATTGCACACATAGTCACTGCCAACAGCACAATTCCGCTGATTGTTCTTGTAATAAACATAAATTTTTATGCCTTTCTGTAAGTAAAATGTTATATAAATCTTATTTGGTCAGACGACCTCCATAACGGCGCTCACGCTTTCCAAATGAATCTACTGCCTTTTGCAGCTCTTCCTTGTTAAAATCAGGCCACAAAACATCTGTCACATAAATTTCTGTGTAAGCCAGCTGCCAGAGCAAGAAATTTGACAGACGAAGCTCACCACTTGTGCGAATTAAAAGATCTGGATCTGGCATATCTGCAGTATCTAGATAAGAGCCAATTGTCTGCTCCGTAATAGCTGTAGGCTCGAGCTTTCCAGCTTTCACATCCTCTGCCATGCGAATCATTCCGCGGCGCATCTCGTCTCTTGCACCATAGTTGATCGCAATGGCAAATACCATGCGTGTATTATTTCTTGTCTCATACTCAAGCTTATTTAAACCCTTCACCAGATCTGGTGCAAAGCGGCTTCGCTCTCCTATAATTTTAACACGTACATTCTCCTCTTCGGCTACCTTTAAAAGCTTTTTAATGTAAAAGCCCATAAGAACCATAAGCGCCGAAACCTCTTCCTCAGAGCGCTTCCAGTTTTCAGTGGAAAACGCATAAACAGTCAAATAGCCAATACCAAGATCAGCTGCATCGCGCACAGTTTGCTCTAGTACCTTACAGCCTTCTGCATGACCCATTTTTCGCGGAAGCTTTCTACGCTCAGCCCATCTGCCGTTTCCGTCCATAATGATCGCGACATGACGCGGAATCTTTTTTTGTTCATCCATATGAGTACCTCACAGGTATAATTTTATTCTATCTTGTTACACAAAACAGGACAGGCAAAACGCCTGCCCTGAAACTTTCTTATTATTAGACAGTCATGATTTCCTTTGATTTATTCTCAACACTCTTGTCTATCTTTGCAACATATTTGTCTGTCATCTTCTGGATTTTCTCTTCGCCTTCCTTGCGCTCATCCTCAGTAATGTCAGTTGACTTTTCCATCTTCTTTAAGGTATCGTTTGCATCACGGCGAACATTGCGGACAGCAACCTTTGCAGCCTCACCCTTCTTCTTAATGTCCTTTACTAATTCCTTACGTCTTTCCTCTGTAAGCTCTGGGAATACAAGGCGAATGCTTGTACCATCATTTGTTGGTGTGATTCCAAGATCAGATGCCAGAATAGCTTTCTCGATAGCCTTTAACAGACTCTTCTCCCACGGATTGATCTGGATGATTCTCGGCTCCGGAACTGAAATATTTCCTACCTGCTGCATAGGAGTTGGAGTTCCATAATATTCAACCATAATTCTGTTTAACAGATTTGGATTTGCACGTCCTGCACGGATATTGGAAAACTCGCCATCCAGATTTTCGCAGGTTTTTGTCATCTTCTCTTCACATTTTTTAATAACTTCCTTCATAGTTACGCTCCTTCGGTTTTATGGTTTTTAAATTTTTACATTTTCAGGCTGTTACATGAGTTCCTGTAATCTTGCCGTTTAATGCATTTGCAATGCTATTTTCTTCGTTTAAGCCAAATACAGCAAGCGGCATATGGTTTTCCATACACATGATAGATGCCGTCATATCAATAACAGCAAGGCGCTTATCTACGACCTCTTTAATAGTTACGGTATCATACTTGACAGCATCTGGATTCTTTGCCGGATCACTATCATAAACACCGTCGATTGCCTTTGCAAGAAGAATAACGTCTGCCTCCATCTCAATAGCACGCAGTACAACACCAGTGTCAGTAGAAAAATATGGATGTCCGGTACCGCCTGCAAAGAAAACAACCTTTCCCTGTGCAAGTGCTTCATTTGCTGCATCCTTAGAGAACAGCTTTGTAAAGGTGCTGCAGGCAAATGGTGTGAAGATTTCAGTCTTCATGCCTGTGGTACGGAAGATTTCAGATACATAGATACAGTTCATAACAGTTGCTAGCATACCAATCTGGTCTGCCTTTGGTCGATCAATTGCGTTGCTGGAACGGCCTCTCCAGAAGTTTCCGCCGCCAATTACAATTGCAACCTGTACGCCCTGGTCAACTGACAGCTTTACCTGTCTTGCAACGTCCTTTACAACTTCTTCATCAAAACCAGTCTTTTTTTTACCAGCTAATGCTTCTCCGCTGAGCTTAAGCATAACTCTGCGCTGTTTTTCCATGTTTATCTCGTCCTTTCTGTGGGTTGTATCTTTGGTTATCATTTCACCTAGATACATATATCAGTATCTTACCATACAGACTTTTAAAAATCAACTAAAATATGCGAATGGGCGTCTGGTGAACTGTAGTAATATGCAACCCGGAAGTTTTATGAAAGCGATTAGAAGTGTAGCAGTGTAACCCGGAAGTTTTACCGAAAGGTGCTTCGACGAATGACTTTGTCGACGGGCCCAATTGATTTATTGTTAAAGAGAAAGCCATGGATGATGCAAAAATCAGCATTGTCCATGGCTTAACTATTGTTTGCTTTAATGTCAAGAATATTGTTTCAAAAATATGTTTTGCAATATACCAGAGATTGTTTCAAAAACTGTTCCAATATATTGAGATCACGATACATTCCGTGGTTGCAGTGCGGGAACTCAAAATAATCGTATTGTACGCCATTTTCCTCCAATGCGGAAACCAGCTTGTATTTCAATTTCCCCGGCACAAGGTGGTCTTTCAGTCCATATCCCATCAGAGTAGGAACAGAGTTTTCACTCACAAGCCTTGCCGGTGAAATCATATCTACATACTGCTTATATTCGCCGCTGTGGATGGCTTTCTCTGTAATATCCACGCCTGTCATCATAGAAAGAAATTCTGCATCAGTATCAAGATTGTCGACCTTTTTCAGAATATTCCAATCGTCGGGTTCGAAATCAGCAGGTGCGGCAAGCTGGAACACAAATTTTACAGGTATGGCAGATGAATCTGCACAAGTGTAGGCATAATTCATCGCCAGCGTTCCACCGGCTGAAACACCACAGGTTGCCATACCATCAAGGGTGTATCCGAGTTCTATGCATTTTTCATTTATTGCATTTACACATTCTTTGATTTCCGTGTTCATTCTCACAAGGCTTGCGTCCTCTTGAACAGTTTGCAAAGAATAGTCAAGTGAAGCCGTAATATAGCCCTTTGAAGCGTAGTATTTACACCAAACCTCGCCGTCCTCTTTGGTTCCTGAATTAAAACTGCCGCCGTGGATATAGAGAATGAGCTGCTGTGCTTTTCCTTTATCAATGTTGGAAGGAACATACAAATCGTATTTATGTCCATAATCATTTTCGTAGTTCAGGTCGCTGTAAACTGTTCCGATGGTATCATCCCATTGAACCAGCAGAAGTTTCATCGGTGCAGAACCGAGCATATTTACCCTCACTAAAGCACTGATTACGAATACGACAACAAACAGTATGCACCACAGTAATATTTTTGTTCTTTTCTTCATACCGCCACCACCTTATATCAAATTGTCGAGCAATAATTCCCCGACAACGATGCCAAGTATGGCGGCAAAGATTATTACGGCAATGGTTATGCCAATATTGATGAATACTTTCTTTCTTTTCTTGTCCATACAATGTTCACGCTTTCATTATTATTTCACAGGCATATACTTATCAAGATATTCTTCCATTTTTTGATTATACAGAAGAAATTCCTTGTTATCATTCTGCAAGCCATGTCCGGAATGTTCGCAGACAATATATTCGTGCGGCACATTATGTTCCGTCAAAGCCTGATCCAGACGAACGGATGCCTCAAAAGATTGCACCTTGTCATATTTTCCGTATGCCAAAACAGATGGAACTGTGTTTTCGTCAATCCACAAAAGAGCAGAAATGTCCTTGATTGCTTCATCATATTCCGGTGTGCCGAACATATCAGATATAATTTCTTTTCCTGCCATAACACTGAACAGACCTGCCGCAGCTTCCTTGCTTTCCTCCGTATTCTTATCCAAGCCGTAGCAACCCCAGTCCTCCGGATAGAAGCTGGAGGGACCGACAGCACCGAACACCATTCTTACAGGAACAGGAGAAAGTTCTGCATCTCTGTACGCATAAAGCATGGCAAGACAATGACCTGCCGACCCACCGCCGATGGACATCTCATCGATATGATAGCCGAGTTTTTCCGATTCTGCAATGACTACGGGCATACTCTCTTTGATTTCGATTGACTGGGAATAAACGCTTGCTTCCGTATGTGCTTCGTCACGCAATGTATAGTTAATTCCTGCTGCGACATAGCCTTTGGAACACAGCCATTTTAGGATTTGTTCATCGCCGGATTTATCACCGGCAGTAAATCCGCCTGCGTGGAGATAAACCACCAACCCGTAACTTTCTTTCGTATTGTCCGCCGGAACATAGAGGTCGAATTTGTTGGCATCCATTTCTCCGTATGAAATGTCCTTATAAACTGTGCCGACAGACTCGTTCCACTCTGCCGTAAAATCTTTCGTCCAGGACGGCTGGACAAACTTGCTTGCCACACCTATTCCTGCTGCGGCAATAAAAACACCGATATAAATAAATGTCCACATAATCCTTCGACCTTTCTTTGCCTTTTCTGTTTTATTCTCTTCTTTCATCATAAGATGTTACCCCAAAACATAGTGCCACCCATTAAGAGATTCATAAATCCTCGTACTGCTAATCTGCCGAGAACAATACCAACAATAATTAGTATAGCTAAAATAATCAACCGCTTTGTCATAATAGACATGATTTTTTCTCCTTGCTTTATTCACCATTGACACAACATTTGTTACACCATATAATATACAGCAGAACGAGGAAAAGATAAAGTCACAATCATAGGCTGATTGTGACATCAAGGAGTCAAAGTGTATGGGATATAATAAAAGAAACGACGAAATCAACGCCATTACCAAAGAAAGCATTGCTTTTGCCTATTGTGAATTGCTGCAAAATGAGCAGAATATCTCCGTAACCATGATTTGTGAAAAAGCCGGAGTGTCACGCAATGCCTATTACCGCAACTTCAATTCCACAGATGAAATCATCATATACTGCCTGATTTTGAAATGGGCAAAGTATTGTGAAATCAATCCTGTGCCGCCAGAAGATGGAGAAGTATTGAAGCAAAGACTGATTCAGTTCTTTTATGCGGAAAAAGAGTTCGTGCGGGCAATCAAAAAGCACGATAAAGTATATCTGATTGAGGAGCTTTTCAGAAAGGTCATTGTTCCAGCAGAAGATATTGGCATGGCAAAATACCTTCTGTATGTGGTTGCCTATTCGGTTTATGGTATCATCCGGGCGATGATTGATAATGATTTTTCGGAAACACCAGAGCAAATTTTGTCCATTAAATCTTAAACCCTTATGCAACAATCCCCTTTCCGTAAATTAACACGAAAAGGGGATTGTTATAATTTCCGAAATTCTACGGTTACTGATAATTCAAGTGAATAATGTTTTACTACCATGCTGTCAAACTGTCAATCGAATCCACCCATGCCTGCATTTCAATCCGTTCCTCCTGCCATTATTTAATTAATTTGGTATCTGTTAAATTTCTGGGTAGTACTGCATATAATGATATGAATTACATAAAATGGGTTGAAATCAGATGAATTTAAATCTTACAAAAATGCAGGGAACCGGAAACGATTATATCTTTGCAAATTTGCTTGACGTAGGCGACTCTGAAATATTTGATGAGATGAATTGGAGCCAGATGGCAATCCGTCTTAGTGATCGCCATTTCGGAATAGGTTCTGATGGCTTGATTTTCATTTGTCCATCCGATATCGCGGATTGTCGTATGCGTATGTTTAATGCAGACGGCTCAGAGGGGGCTATGTGTGGAAATGGAATACGCTGTCTGGGAAAATATGTGTATGAACGGAGTCTAATAAAGAACACTGTAATTTGTGTGGAAACAATGGCAGGAATACGAACACTCTATCTTGATATTGAAAACGAGAATCATGTTCGATTCGTTTCTGTAGATATGGGGATTCCTATTATTTTGCCAACTATTGAAATCAATTCATTTTTGCTGACACCGGTTTCAATCGGAAATCCTCATGTTGTTTACTTTGTGCCAAATCAGCCGTCTGAGTATCCAGTTGAAAAATGGGGACCGTTTTTAGAGTGTCATTCACGATTAAAGGAACGCAGCAATGTTGAGTTTGTTCAAGTTGTTTCACAAGATCGTCTTCGTCTTCGCATTTGGGAACGTGGTTCTGGTGAAACACTCTCTTGTGGAACTGGTGCCTGTGCAGCGGTGGTTTGTGCTATACAGCAAAAGGGGTTGGAAAATAAGGTTTTGGCAGAGGTGCCAGGTGGGACGCTAACTATTAGTTGGAATGGGAATGGAGAAGCCGTTTTTTTAAGCGGCCCAGCGGAATTTGTATTTGATGTTACAGTGCATATGTAACGTGTTGTTTTGTGAATGAGTGTCCTGTGAACTGCAATATTAGGTTGCAGAGGCGCTTTGTATGTGTTAAGATAAGGCAGATGTGAAAATATCGTACAGGAGGAATTGACACAAATGCTTACTTTAAAAAATACATCTGTTATGAATTTTGAAAATGCCATTCGCGGAGCACGAAATCCGATGAATAGCTGGGGCCGCATGGATAGCCATACTGAGCCGGATGGCACTTTTGTTTTTGGACCGAATGATCTTGATCTGGCAATGCGCCTTGCAAAAGCAGGTTCTGATCATAGAAAATATCTGCGCATGGTTTTTGTCAGCGTAGATGTAACTGCACCACTTTACTGGTGGAAGGAATATGATACTTATAAGGTAGCCACTGTTGCTAACTCAACAAGTACTATGCATAAAATCCACAGCAAACCATTCTCAATTGATGACTTCTCCTGCGATCATATGACAGACGGTACAAAAAAATTTATGGAAACAGTTGTTGCCGAGCTTGAAAACATCCGTCTTCGCTTTAAGGAGACAAAATCAAAGGATGACTGGTATGACATGATCCAGCTTCTTCCAAGCAGCTATAACCAGATGCGCACCTGCACATTTAATTATGAGACATTAATCAATATCTATCGTGCAAGAAAGAATCATAAGCTGGCAGAGTGGCACACATTCTGTGATTGGATTGAAACACTTCCATATGCAGAACAGCTTATAACATTTGAGCCTTAAATGAGCCTTAAAATTGCTGTTATTAAAAAAGCGCCTCACATTTTTGTGAGACGCCTTTTAGATTTTTGTGCAACAATTACTGCTTTCCAGTTGTTCCAAAACCGCCGCGGTCACAGCCTTCTAAATGCTCCACTTCTTCAAATTGAAGTGCTGGCTGATGTGCCATAATACGAAACTGGCAAATTCTGTCATTTACGTGAATACATGTGTCGCGTACCGCCATCACAGGTACTTTCCATTCGTCATGATCACCGCAGTAGCTTTCATCAATCACACCCATATGATTTGTCTGGATGAGACCGAAATTCTTAAATGTACTGCTTCTTGGAACAACATGTGCCTCGTAGCCCTTTGGAAGCTGCACTGCAATACCAAGAGAAATAAGACGAGCCTCTCCGGCCTTCATATTTACTTCCTCTGCGCTTCTTAGATCAATCCAATCAGATTTTCCGTCGATGAAACGGAGTTTTTCAATTTTGTCACTCAAATAGCGAATTTTTAATGTTTCCATGATACCTCATTACTAAAATTACAATTATTCGTATAACGGATATTTGTCAGTCAGGCTCTTAACAAGTGCCATTGCTTCTTCTTTGTTTTTCTCCATATCGTCGATAACAAGAGAGATTGCCTGTGCGACAACATCCATATCAGCTGTATTAAAGCCTCTGGTAGTAACAGCGGCTGTTCCAAGACGGATACCACTTGTCGTAAATGCAGACTGTGGGTCATTCGGTACGGTGTTCTTATTGCATGTAATGTTGGCAGCATCAAGCATCTTTTCAGCCTGCTTTCCAGTTACACCCTTATTTATCAGATTTACAAGCATTAGATGATTATCTGTTCCGCCTGATACAAGCTCAAAGCCACGATTCATAAGGCCAGAAGCAAGTGCCTGCGCATTATCAATAATTCCCTGTGCATAAAGCTTGAATGACGGATCAAGTGCTTCCTTAAAGCAAACAGCCTTTCCTGCGATAACATGCATAAGCGGTCCGCCCTGAATACCTGGGAAAATTGCCTTATTAAAGTTGTACTTTTTGTTAACCTCGTTGCTGCACATGATCATGCCGCCTCGCGGTCCGCGAAGTGTCTTATGAGTGGTTGTAGTAGTTACATGTGCGTAAGGAATTGGACTTTCATGAAGTCCAGCTGCGACAAGACCTGCGATATGTGCCATATCAACCATTAAAACTGCGCCTACTTCGTCTGCGATCTCACGGAAGCGCTTAAAGTCGATCTTTCTTGCGTAGGCAGAGGCACCGGCTACGATCATCTTTGGCTTGCACTCAAGTGCAATACGGCGAACTTCGTCATAATCAATAAAGCCATCTGCATTAATTCCATAAGGAACAGCGTGAAAGTACTTTCCTGACATGTTTACCGGGCTTCCATGTGTAAGATGACCACCCATGTCGAGGCTCATGCCCATAAAGGTATCACCAGGATTTAATACGGCAAAAAAGACTGCCATATTTGCCTGTGCTCCAGAGTGCGGCTGCACATTGACATACTCACAACCAAAAAGTTTCTTTGCGCGCTCTCTTGCTAACTCCTCTACTACGTCAACATATTCGCATCCACCATAATAGCGTTTTCCCGGATAACCCTCTGCATATTTGTTTGTAAGCGGTGAGCCGTTAGCCTCCATAATTCTTTCCGATACAAAGTTTTCAGACGCAATAAGTTCAATTTTATTGTTCTGACGATTTGTTTCGTCTTGAATTGCCGCATAAATTTCCGGATCAAAAGATTTCATCTTTTCGTATTTTTCCATTTTCCCATTTCCTTTCGTATAAAAAGTGTTGAGTTGAAAACAACTTTATGTAATATTATATATGTTCATAATTTGTTCATATTTAATTGCTATACTGAGTTTGTCGTTAAGGAACAGAACTTAACGATCTACCAAAGGAAACACAGATAATTTTTTCATAATAGCCCAGGTGCCGGGAGGCCCTGGGCACTCCTCATTTTTAGGGGGAAATTTTCCGTTTCATGTCTTACAGGATTCTCCGCCTGCGGCGGGTCGCGTAAGCGACATTATTCCTCTCCGCCGCAGTGCGATCCTCGCGGAGCGTTTTTCATTGGATAGAAACACAGTCTTTAGCCGATAAAAATAGAATCCTGCAACGCAGGATTCTACGCCTGCGGCGGGTCGCGTAAGCGACACTATTCCTCTCCGCCGCAGTGCGATCCTCGCGGAGCGTTTTTTATTGGCTAGAAACGCAGTTTCTAGCCAATAAAAAAGCAGCCCGATCGCATCCGCGTCCGAACTGCCTCAATACCATAAAAGTTTTTCAAAAACAATAGAATGCACGCTCTGCGAGCATTCTATTGTCATGAATAAAGCGAACCCTGACAGGATCGGTCAGCCGTCAGGCTCCATCCGTGTCTTCCTTGCTTAATGCCTTAATCTCTTCGTTCAGCTCCTGCATCCGGTTATCAAGTGCAGATACCATGCCTGCACATTCGATCAGCTCTCGCTTAACATGCTCCGGCGCATTGCCCTCGAATTTGTAATTGATCTTGTGCTCCAGGCTCGCCCAGAAATCCATCGCTACCGTACGGATCTGAATCTCCACCTTTACATCAACAGTGCGGTCGGACAAAAATACCGGAACGGTCACGAGCATATGATAGCTCTTATAGCCGCTCGCTTTCGGCAGGCGAATGTAATCCTTGACTGCGATGACATGAATATCATTCTGCAGTCGAATCATCTCCGCGATTCTGTAAATATCCGATGTAAAAGAACAAATTACACGGATTCCCGCAATATCATTGACATACTTCACCATATTTTCGATCGTGGATTCATATCCATGCCTGCGTAGCTTCTTTACGATACTCTCCGAAGTCTTAATTCTGGATTTAATATGTTCGATCGGATTATATTGATGAACGTGCTGAAATTCGTCGTTTAAAATTTCCAGCTTCGTATTAATCTGTTTCAGGGCGGCATTATAAACCAATATCACTTCCTGCCACGTTTCGATCTGGCTTTCTGCATCCAATAAAAGTTCCATACCTTCAGCCTCTCTTTTCTTGATAATTTTATTATAGCATACCCGATGCGGAAACAGACGGATTTCATTAAAATTTTAGATATTCCGTCCAATCTTCCTCCGGTTTTTCACTACACAAATATATTTATGCACTTCCTCCGGGATTTATGCTATACTGACGTAAACAGCTTTCACATCAAAGGAGATTTTTCATGTTCCGTTTATGGGCGCGCACATTTCAAAATAACCACATGTTAAACGATACCGTCATCTGCGACGACCGCGAAGAAACCAGAACCCATAAGGTTTTCGACGCGCTGCAGGAGGTCTGCATGCAGTTCGACCTCGGCAAACCAATCTGGCTCGACAGCAATATCAATGATTTCCGCCGCCATGCCAAAACACGCTTCCGCCAGGATTCTTTTGTTGAGGAAATTGACTTCGATTACCTGGAAATCCAGGTGATTGAGGAGGATTGAAAGCAGGCATCAAGGTCGGGAGCTTGTGACCCCGACATCTTAAATATCATATAGTATAGAAACGGAAACGAGAACCGTACGGCATTTGCTAATGCGGTCTGCTCGTTTCTTTTTTTATGTCACAGTTCACTCGTATCCTTCTGGGTTCAGATTCCGTGCTTGCACGAAAATCTGAACTCAGAAGGGTACAAAGGGAGCGCCATTTTATGAGCAAAAAGAGCTGCAAAGCAGCGGAAAGCATCGAAGATGCGCTTTTGCGAATGGTGCGTGTGAACGGTAACTTTTTTTCTATCATCTCTTCTTGACATTTTGTCACTTTTCATGTAGTATCTGCATATATTACATATAGTTTTAAATACTACGTATAATATTTTGTAATGCCACATCGCTTGTTAAACGAACATTCTGCTATCCCTGACCCAGAATGCCCGCAAAATACGCATTCCATTGTATCCAAATGTAAGGAGGAGGTACTACTATGAACATAACTATTCGGGAACCCGGAAGCGCACTCACCCATTTTATCGCCATGCTGCTCGCTCTCTGCGCAGCAGTCCCGCTGTTAGTCCGCGCAGCTGTCCACTCCGGTGTAAAAAGCCTCACTGCAATGACAGTTTTTATGATCAGCATGGTTTTATTGTATGCCGCCAGCACGATATACCATTCTGTTAACTGCTCCGGGCGCATTCTGCGTATCTTTCGGAAAATGGATCATATGATGATTTTCGTCCTGATCGCAGGGACCTATACGCCGGTATGCCTGCTGACCCTGCCAAAGCCCTCTGGTCTGATGCTGCTTGCCGCAGTCTGGGGAATCGCGCTGGTCGGAATTTTTATCAAAGGCTTCTGGATCACCTGTCCAAAATGGTTTTCCTCTGTTTTGTATATCGCAATGGGCTGGAGCTGCCTGTCCGTTCTGGGACAGCTGTTTTCCCTGCTTCCGCTTCACGCCTTTTTATGGCTGCTCGCCGGCGGACTGATCTATACTGCAGGCGGCATTATCTACGCGCTCAGGCTGCCGCTGTTTGACGCACGGCATCCGATGTTCGGCTTACACGAAATTTTTCATTTGTTCGTCATGGCCGGCAGCCTGTGTCATTTTGTGTTTATGTTCTGCTATCTTGCGTAAAAATCTCCATTCCGCAGGCGCCTTACACCGAAGGAACCTCGTACGATCAATAGCTGTTTTGTGACGCCTGCGGCACGGACTGTGTATACAAAGCCGGCTGCTCTGCAGACACCAGATTTCCATCTGCATCTGACATTTTTCTTACTCCGTACCTGCTTCGCTCCGCCACCATTGCACCAGCCCCGCCTGACATCAGTGCCGCCGCTGTCATCCCTGTCCCCATCGCAGCTGGCGATGCTCCCCTCAGGCGGGATGTCTGGATAAACTGCAGCGCTGCTGCCGTGCGCCCTGCCTGTGCAAGTTCCCGCGACACCGAATACAACATCAGAAACGTCATATACTGGCGCGCAGTCAGCTTTTCTCCCATCAGATTTACAAGGCCGTTTACCTCCTGCACAGAAAGGCTGACCGCTTCAAATGTTCCTGCCGGAAGTCCCGCCAGCTCCATAATCTGATGCAGCTGTTCCAGCCATTCACTGGAAATCCGCCCTTTTTCATGGATATAAGCAGGGCGCTCCGGATTGCGAAATTTCTGGAACAGCCATCCCATCTTTTCGGTTTCGACAAGCGCGGTGGGATTCGTATCAACGCCCACAGAACGGATTTCTGTACCGCATGCATCTACTGGTTCAACTCCCGATGCCTTTGCAGATTGCTTCGCAGCGATACCATTTGTTCGCAGGCTCTCCTGTGTGAACTGCTGCAGCTTCATAAATCCCACGCAGAGCCGGTCGCGCTCTTCCAGTTCTTTTTTCAGAAGCTGTGCCATCAATAAAAGGATGCCGGACATCGCGCAGTCCATCCGCACAGAATCCTTCCACGGCGCTTTCATTTCTTTCCATTCCTGCACACTCAGCCTGTCGCACTGCTGCATACGCTTCCAGAGAAATCCCCAGCTTCCCTGTAAAAAATGGCAAACCTGATTTTTCCCTTTTTCAAACTCGTCCATGGATTCCTCTTCCAGCTGCTCAAAAATTCCCGCTGCCAGAATCGCGTAGCGCCGCTGTTTCCATCCAAACTGCTCCAAAAATACCGGATATCGGCGCATCCATGCAATCCCCTTCTCATTCCAGAGATCTATTTTCTCCTGCTTCTGCCGGTTCATCCAGCTTCTCGCTCCTTTCTGGTTGGCAGCCGCATAGACCGCCGCAGGCATCAAATAAATCCAGCTATCTTCGGCGCGTTGTTCCATGCAGAGAAGCAATCCTGTCTCCTGTACGTTTAACGTTCCCTGTTTTTCTTTTTCCCGAAAAAGCGTCAACGCATACAGACTGTCCTGCTCTGCGCTGCAAAAATACAGATACTTTCCCCGTCTATTCTTCATGTTCTACCTCCAGAAAATCGCCGTCCATAAGCATTGAAAATGTCTTTTTCTCCTGATTGTAAAGATATACATGATTGGACAGAACCTCCTCCGGTCTGGTACATTCCCGGTTCGTTTCCTGCAAACTGTACTCCACTATTTCCGGAGAAATCATTCCGACGCCATGAATTTGTGCCTCATGAATACTCGTGAACGCAATATAAAAGTCACCGCCCAGATCCTGCGCAATTTTCTCCGCAACACCCGGATAAAAAACGGCAATCGCTCCGTTGATTTCCAGCGTATTTGTCAACAGATAGCTGCGCATGCCCGGCGGGATTTTCTGTTCGTCGTCCTCCCCCATAAAAATGCCGTTCTCGTACCGCTTTCCGTCCCAGCCCATCAGGCACTGGATCGAATACAGCCGCGGCGGATACAAAAAGCTCGTATTGACCAGCGCCGCCCGCATTACCTCCGCTTCGGGGACCATCCATTTCTGAACCTGATCCCGGTACACCTTCGTCGTAAAATAATCTCCTCCCAGATGAGATAAAACGCAGTACAGCACCAGCGCTACATCCCCGATGCGGATATACGGCACGTTTACAAGCTCGCTTCGGTAAAAATCCAGATTGAGCGGACGAAGAATCAGCATATTTTTCATTTTTCCGTACTCACTTTTTTCTGAAAGAGTCGTATTTTCCTGCGCTTCCACTGCTGCCTCAAGAACCCGAAGCACCCGCTCTTTTTCCTGCTTCTGCACCTTTTTATCCCCGCTGCAGAGCTTATTGAGCATCCCTTCTGTCGCCTTTAAACGGGCGCAGCAGTCCCTGCGTCCATTTTTAAAGCAGAATAAAAAACTGTCCTCCTCCGTCAGAATCTGAAACGGGTAAGGAAATTCCGACTCTACCTCCTTTTGCAGAAACGCCCTCGCATATTCCATTTTTTGTGTGTCGTCCATTCTCCCGTTACTGAAAACTTATAAAAAGTTATAAACTTTTATGTTTCATTCCTACTTCAACGAGTATGCTTTTGATGGCATAAATACCTATCTACTCACAAGTTCTTGTACTCTCCATAGGCGTAAATTCCGAATTAACGCATCCGTACATATTTGCATTAACATTTAAGTGTTAGCTTGCAAATTGTTCTCCATAAGCTTTTAGGTTTAGTGATGCCTGGAAATCTCTATCTATAACATTTCCACATTCACATTTATAATGTCTATTTTTTATCATCCCACTAACGTTTAAATCTTCGATACAGATAAATCTTGGTTTTCGATTTACGATTTCAGATGTGGTCTGATTCAAATAATCTTTTCGGATATTTGCTAATCTGTGATTTACTTTAAGTAAAAGTTTTTCTTTTTTTACTATATTGTTAGTTTTACAGTAACTTCCTCCTTTCTTATTGTGTTCATATTTACGAGATACGCTGCGTTGCAATCTACGCTTGCATTTCTCAAGCTTCTTAACAGTCTGGCTTTTGTTTATATTCTTGTAGGTGTTACCATCCGAACATATCGCCAAATCCTTAATTCCAAGGTCTATACCGATTCCATCATGATTAGACCTATCCCTGCAGTCCGGAAATTCCACACATACGCTAATCCACCAATTCAATCCATCAAAGGATACTCTCGGATTCCTATATTTAGCATCTGTGGGAATACGTCCATGTTCAGCAAGTTTTACCCAGTTCAGCTTTTGTTTATTAGCTTTCCTGCTGAAAGAAAATCCTTCAAATTTAACATGCGTATCACGAAACTGTATCTTGATATTATCTTGATAGAATTTAGGCATTGATTTCTTTTTCGCCTTAAACCTTGGGTAGCGTTGTAAACCCTTGAAAAAGTTTTTATAGGCTGAGCAGGCATCTTTAATTGCCTGCTTAGTTACATTGTTTGAAACGTTTAGCAGCCATGCATATTCATCAGAATTTCTAAGCCTTGTAAATTCTTTTCTAAGCTCCGTATCTGGAATAAATCTGCCACCTTTTTCATAGTTTTCCTTTTCCCTGGCCAAAGCCCAGTTATAAGCAAATCTTGAAGCACCTGCGTACTGAA
>OHXK01000460.1_pt1 | contig 18492 bp, 12 predicted proteins | sample 1579921 | NCBI WGS metagenome assembly OHXK01 (sample SAMEA3882551, study PRJEB24775) | human gut metagenome | biome: human-associated habitat; feature: intestine environment; material: feces | place: Netherlands | collected 2009/2010 | reverse complement strand
TCATGTGGAGACTGACTATTCACAGGAGGATATCGGACAGCTTAACACGAGAATGACAGCATTCGTCGAGATGTTGTAAGAGGAGGAAAAGACACCTATGGCATTTACACATTTACATGTGCATACGGAGTACAGTCTGCTGGATGGTTCTAGTAAGATTAAAGAACTTCTGCCGAGGGCAAAAGAGCTTGGAATGGATAGTCTGGCCATCACAGACCACGGGGTTATGTATGGCGTGATTGACTTTTATAAAAAGGCAAAAGAAGTAGGAATTAAACCAATTCTTGGCTGTGAGATTTATGTTGCACCAGGATCAAGGTTTGACAGGGAGCAGGGACGAGGAGAGGATAGATATTATCATCTTGTACTGCTTGCGGAAAATAATCAGGGCTATAAAAACCTGATGAAGATTGTGACAAGAGGGTTTACAGAAGGATATTATTACAAACCAAGGGTAGACTATGAAGTGCTTGAAAAATATCATGAGGGAATTATCGCACTTAGTGCCTGTCTTGCCGGAGAGATTCCGAATAAGATTTTAAAAGAGGATTTTGATGGAGCAAGAGCTGCCGCAAACAAAATGCGTGATATTTTTGGAGAGAATAACTTTTTCTTAGAGTTGCAAGATCATGGAATTCGTCAGCAGACCCAGGTAAATACCAGCCTGATTCGTCTTTCCAGGGAACTTGGGATTCCGATGGTTGTCACAAATGATGTGCATTATATCAGAGAGGAAGATGCGGTTCCACATGACCTGCTTCTTTGTATACAGACTGGAAAAAAGGTAAACGATGAGAATCGCATGCGATACACGGGAGGCCAATATTATTTAAAATCTGAGCAGGAAATGCGTGATCTGTTTCGTTATGCACAGCAGGCGATTGACAATACAGCAAAAATTGCAGACAGATGTAATGTTGAGATTGAGTTTGGAAAGACAAAGCTTCCAAAGTTTTCTGTGCCGGATGGTTACACATCAGAACAGTATCTTGAGAAGCTTTGCCGTGAAGGATTGGTGCGCCGTTATGGTGAGGAGGCATCACAGGTAGAAAAACGTCTTGACTATGAGCTTGGTGTTATAAAAAAGATGGGCTATGTTGACTACTTTTTGATTGTGTGGGATTTTATTCATTTCGCAAAATCAAAAGATATAATGGTTGGTCCGGGACGAGGTTCAGCAGCAGGAAGTGTAGTTGCCTACAGTCTGGAGATAACAGATATTGAGCCGCTTCGCTATCAGCTTCTGTTTGAGCGTTTTTTAAATCCAGAGCGTGTATCTATGCCAGATATTGATGTAGACTTTTGCTTCGAGCGCCGTCAGGAAGTAATTGACTACGTTGTAGAAAAGTATGGCAAAGATCAGGTCGTTCAGATTGTTACATTTGGTACGCTTGCTGCAAAAAACTGTATCCGCGATGTTGGACGTGCACTTGATTTGCCATACTCGCTTTGCGATATGATTGCTAAGCTTATTCCGGCTGAATTAAATATGACAATTGACCGTGCATTAAATGTCAACCCAGAGCTTAGGTCTCATTATGACAGTGATCCGCAGGTTAAAAAACTTATTGATCTCTCAAAGAGGCTTGAAGGTCTTCCGCGTCATACATCAATGCATGCGGCTGGAGTTGTCATAAGCCAGCGTGCCGTAGATGAATATGTGCCGCTCTCAAGAGGAAGCGATGGTGCAGTTGTCACACAGTACACTATGACAGCCTTAGAAGAGCTAGGTCTTTTAAAAATGGATTTTCTGGGACTTAGGACGCTTACAGTTATACAAAATGCAGTAAATAATGTGAAGCGAAGTCAGGGCATTGCATTAGATATCAGTAACATTGATATGAATGATTCACAGGTACTTGCCTCAATTGGAACAGGTCACTGTGAAGGTATTTTCCAACTTGAGAGTGCAGGAATGAAAAACTTCATGAAGGAGTTAAAGCCAGACAGTCTTGAGGATATTATCGCTGGAATTTCTCTATATCGCCCAGGTCCTATGGATTTTATTCCGAGATATTTAGAGGGAAAAAATAATCCGGAAAAAATCACATACGAATGCCCACAGTTAAAGCCGATTCTTGAACCTACGTATGGATGTATAGTGTATCAGGAGCAGGTTATGCAGATTGTTCGTGATCTTGCAGGCTATACGCTTGGACGAAGCGATCTTGTGCGCCGTGCAATGGCTAAAAAGAAAGTAGCTGTTATGGAGAAAGAGCGTCAGAATTTTGTGTACGGCAATGAAGAAGAAGGTGTTCCGGGATGTATTTCACGCGGAATTGATGAGAAAACGGCAAATCATATATATGATGAGATGATTGATTTTGCGAGATATGCGTTTAATAAGTCGCATGCTGCAGCATATGCGGTTGTAGCATATCAGACGGCTTATTTAAAATATTATTATCCTGTTGAATATATGGCTGCACTTATGACGTCTGTAATTGAAAATTCTGGAAAAGTTTCTGATTATATTCAGGTTTGCCGTAAGATGGGAATTTCAATCGTTCCGCCTGATATAAATGCCGGTGAGTGGGATTTTTCTGTGCGCGATGGAAAAATCTGTTATGCATTATCTGCCATAAAAAGCATTGGACGAAATGTTATTTTAGCGATTGTGCGTGAGAGAAAAGAAAATGGAGCATACACAGATCTTCAGAATTTCTTAGAGCGCATGTATGGAGGTGAGTTAAATAAACGAGCCGTTGAAAATCTGATAAAGTCAGGTGCGATGGACTGTATTGAAGGCAACAGAAGACAAAAAATGGAAGTTTATTCCTCTATTATGGATGAATTAGCCAGAGAACAGAAACACTCTATGACAGGACAGTACAGCCTGATGGATTTTTTAGAGGGACCGCAGAAGGATGACTTTAAGATTTCATTCCCCAAGGTGCCAGAATATGAGCCAGGAGCACTTCTAGCAATGGAAAAAGAGGTGCTTGGAATTTATATCAGTGGTCATCCGCTAGAGGCTGACAGAAGTCTCATCGAGAAAAATATCACAGCAGTCAGCAGTGATTTTATTCAGGATGAGGAGACTGGAATGGCAAGGGTGCGAGATCAGGCCATTGTTACGGTGGCAGGAATGATTGCAGCAAAAACAGTTAAGACAACAAAGACAAACCAAATGATGGCATTTCTGACGCTTGAGGATTTACGAGGAACTCTTGAGGTGATTGTTTTTCCAAAAGATTACGAAAAATATCGCGCAATTCTCAGTCCAGATCAGAAAATTTTTGTTAAGGGCCGCGTGTCACTTGGAGATGAGGTGCAGGGAAAACTGATCTGTGAAAAGATAGTGGCATTTTCTGAGATTCCGGGTGAGCTGTGGATTCAGTTTCAAGATCTTGAAAGCTACCAGATGAATGAAAAGAAGCTTCTGTCTATGTTGGCACCGTGGGATGGAAAAGACACAGTAGTGGTATATCTTTCCAACACAAGACAGTACCAAAAGCTGCCGCCAAGCCGATGTGTCGGCATTTGTCCACAGCTTATTGACCAGCTTGACCAAGTATTTGGAAAAGAAAATATAAAAACATTGAAAAAAATCAAGGAAAAGCTCTAAATTGTATTGAAAAACTTTGCAAAATCAATTAGAATAAGTATTGGTAAATTTTTAACACACTTTACCAGACAGCAAGAAAAACACAAAATGCAAGGCAAAAAGATAAGAAACATGTCAAGACAGCAAGGAGGAAACGTCATGGCAAATAAAGTAAAGACAATTGGTGTATTAACAAGTGGAGGAGATGCTCCAGGCATGAACGCCGCAATCCGCGCCGTTGTTCGTACCGGTATTGCGAAGGGTCTGAACGTAAAGGGTATTATGAGAGGTTACGCCGGACTGCTGAAAGAGGAGATCGTTGATATGGATTCTCGCAGCGTATCTGATATCATCCAGAGAGGTGGTACTATCCTTTATACAGCAAGATGTTCTGAATTCCGTACAGAGGAGGGTCAGAAGCTTGGTGCAGAGATCTGCAAAAAGCACGGAATTGATGGTATCGTTGTAATTGGCGGTGACGGTTCCTTTAATGGAGCATGTAAGCTGGCAAATCTGGGAATCAATACAATTGGTCTGCCGGGAACTATTGATCAGGATATTGCTTGTACAGATTATACCATCGGTTTTGATACTGCAATCAATACCGCAATGGAAGCAATTGATAAGGTAAGAGATACTTCTACATCTCATGAGCGCTGCAGTATCATTGAGGTTATGGGAAGAAGCGCAGGTTACATCGCTTTATGGTGTGGTGTTGCAAATGGTGCAGAGAATATTCTTCTTCCAGAGTATTATGATGGCGATGAGCAGGCACTGATCAATCAGATCATTGAGAATCGTAAGAAGGGTAAGAAGCATCATCTGATTATTAACGCAGAGGGTGTTGGTCATTCCGCAAGCATGGCAAAGAGAATAGAGGCTGCTACAGGCATTGAGACCAGAGCAACCATTCTTGGACATATGCAGCGTGGTGGAAGCCCAACCTGTCTGGATCGTTATTATGCATCTATGATGGGTGCTCGTGCCGTAGATCTTCTGTGTGAAGGTGCAAGCAACCGTGTAGTAGCATTCCGCGATGGTAAGTTCGTTGATTACGATATCAACGAGGCACTTGCAATGAAGAAAACCATCTCTCCATACGAGTACGAAGTAAGCAAGATGCTTTCCAGATGATATAAATGAAATACAAATAAACAATAAAGTGGTCCACGGTTTTGACTGTGGACCATTTTTATAGGAAAATAACTTAAAAAAATAAGAAACGAGGGCGATTTATGAATCAGCAGCAAAAATATATTTTGAATTTACAGAGAAAATCCAGGGAGAGAAAGCGTGAGCAGGCATTTGTAATTGAGGGAAGAAAGATGTTTGAGGAGGCACCGGCAGATCGTATAAAAATGATAGTGGCATCAGAGTCTTTTTGCAAGAGTAAGGAAGGTGCTGCGCTTCTAAAGGGAAAAAAATTTGACGTAGTAAGTGATTCGATTTTTGAGACGCTTTCAGATACAAAGACACCGCAGGGTATTCTTGCAGTAGTAAAGCAGCAGCCGTATTCATTTGAAGAGCTGTTGGGAAAAGAAAAAGCATCATTTTTGCTTATCTTAGATCATTTACAGGATCCGGGAAATTTAGGAACAATCATGCGTGCAGCTGAGGCAGCAGGCGTGACTGGTATTTTAATGAGCAGTGACTGTGTTGATATCTACAATCCAAAGACAATACGAAGCACTATGGGTGCTCTTTACCGTGTGCCGTTTGTCGTATCAGAAGATTTTGCAGGCGATATAGAGCGCTTAAAAAAGGCAGGTGTAAGCACATACGCCGCTCACCTAGGCGCAACAATCAGCTACGAAGGAGCAGACTATAAAAAGCCTTGCGCATTTATGATTGGAAACGAGGCGAACGGTCTGTCAGATGAAGTAGCAGCGCTTGCAGACTGTAAGATTCTGATTCCAATGGCAGGACAGGTAGAATCATTAAATGCGGCAATGGCAGCCACTGTTTTGATGTTTGAGGCAGCAAGACAGAGACGAAATTGAGTTTAAAGTTCACGCGTCATGCTAGATCTGGACAAAATTCATGCTTGCATAGAAATTTGACAGATCAGCAGGACGAAGTGGACGCCCGTTCATGAACAAAACAAAGTTGCGCGCAAACTTGTTTGCTGTTAGCAACGACGCACGGAACGTGCGGTTTTGCGAATGGGTGTCCAGTGAACTGTAACAAAACTAGGCCTCCTGTCGATTTGCGCGACGGCTCTCCCAAGAAAGCAGTTGACAATATTTATTAAAAATGTTACAATGCGTCTGTAACAAAGTTGTAATAAGTTTAATAAAATTGAAACAGTTATTACATAATTATGATATTTTTCATGTCTAGGACGGTAAAAAATACTGTTTGCGAAAAGTAAATGTTTCACAGACATGAAAATAAAAATGGGAGAGGTCAAATATTCAATGAAAGCTAGAGTAAAAATTCTTGTGAATGGAGCGGCAGCAACGCTTTTAACTGGTGCAGTTGCAGCTGGACTTATTCTTTCTTCAACAGGTGCACTCCAGACAAAGAATAATGATGTTCTCGCTGCGCGTGAGCTTGATGAGACACAGGAAGAGATGACAAGAGAGCAGGAGCCTCAGACAGAAGCAAATGCAGAATTGGTCAGCGCTGAACGTTATCAGCTGGGCATGCTGTGGGAGCATGAGCTAACGGCGAAAAAAACAACAGAAAAGTCAACTGAGTCTGACGAAAAAAATACAGAAAATGAGAAACGTTCATCAAGTGCATCATCTGCACAGAGTCCATTGGCAAGCTATTTTTCAGATCAGGCACTTGTAAATCCAAATACAGTAGGCAATTACTTAAATGTGCGAGTACAGGCAGATGAGAGTGCAGAGGTGGTTAATACCATTAAGGCAGAAGAGCTTGTATCTGTTCTTGGCGAAGACGGTGATTGGACAAAGATTGGAGTAGACGATATGGAGGGCTGGGTAAAAACCGAGTACCTTCTGACAGGAGAAGAAGCTGCAGCATATATGCAGGAGAACGGAACTCTTTATGCAAGAGTGACTGTTCCGAATATGAATATTCGTCTTCGTCCTACAACATCTGCAGATATTTTGGATGTAGCATACGAATATGATGCTTATGAAGTCAGCTTGCTGGAGTCTGGCTGGGCATACTGTGTATATGACGGACCTATGAAGGGGTATCTTTCAGCAGATTGTCTTGCTGTTTCATACTCACTTGGAGAGACATGGATCAATACCGATATTGCCTTAACAGAGGATAATGCAAAGCAGCTAGGTGTTGCAGTAAGTGAGAGCAGTGCAGAAAATATCCTGTTAGCATCTGCAAATAAAGTTAATACAAGTACTGATATCTCATCAGATACTACAAAAGAGGATGCAGGCAGCCAGGAAGTATTAACAGTTCTGTCACCAGATCAGGTAATGGCAATGGCATCTCAGGCAGAAACGGTAAGTTCCCAGCAAGAGGAATCTAAAGTACAGCAGGATACTGTGCCATCATCTAGTGCAGCAGCGATCGAAAATAGCACAGCAAACAGTGAGACAGCAGCACCGTTTGAGTCGGCACAGCAGCCATCTTCTGAGGCTGTACAGCCAACAGTACCAGAAACACAGCCATCTACTGAAGCTGTGACAGTAACAGGTATCGAAGCTTTCTATGTCGGTGGTACTAAGAGTGAAGGAGATGTAGTTTGCAGCAATGAGGTATATGTTGTAGCAGCATACAGTGATGGAAATTATGCAACGATCACAGAGGGCTGGTCAAGCAATGATATCGGTATGATGCTTCACGCAGGTGAAAATGTCATTACATTGTCTTACGGTGGTTTTTCATCTAATATCGTTCTTACAGTGGCAGCAGCGTCGCCAGCGGCACCGGAGACACAGCCGGCAGCACCGGAGACACAGCCAGCAGCACCAGAGACACAGCCAGCAGCGCCAGAGACACAGCCAGCGGCACCGGAAACGCAGCCAACAGTACCAGAGACACAGCCGTCACAGCCAACTGGAAGCATCCGTGTCACTAATGTTGCACTCAGCAGTGATTTAACACAGTACACATTGAATCTTTGCAGTCAGTATGGTGTGGACAGTTCAGTAATATTCTCTGTTATGTATCATGAGAGCCACTTTAACGCAGGTGCTACAAGCGGAAAAGGTGCACAGGGACTGATGCAGATCATTCCAAGATACAGTGCATCTCGTATGGCGAAGCTTGGTGTTACTAATCTGTATGATCCAGCATCCAACATCTTAGTTGGAATTGATTTGCTAGCAGAGTATTACCATACATATGGCAGTTGGAATCAGGCACTGACAGCATACCGTACAGGAAACGCAGGAAATGATTCTGCTTATGCAGCAACGATCCTTGGAAGTGTAGGAATGTTCCAGACTGTTTACTACGAATAATTATGAATAATAAAAAAGAGGTCATGTCGTTTTGGACATGACCTCTTTGCAGTTTGTGATGGTGTAAATCAAATCACTTGGTAATCAATGTACCGGTCTTTCCTGCAAGTGCTTCCTTTACCTTATCGAGGGATGTGATGATTGCCTTACGGTTTTCACCTGCAGCTACAAAGCTTACAGCTGAAGCAAGCTTAGGCAGCTTTGTTTCCTTTGCCATAGTCTGGCTGTCGATAAGCTCCATTGCCTCTGCAACAGATAAATGATCTGGAGAGAACTCCTGCGGTGTATCTGCATGAATGACAAAGCGCTCAGTAGCAGATAAGAATAAAAGAACATCTGCGTCTAATTCGTGTGCCATCTTAGCAGCTGTTGCATCCTTCTCAATAACAGCACTGGCACCCTTTAAAACAGGACCCTGCTCTAATACAGCAATACCGCCGCCGCCGGCTGCGATTACGACCTGTCCGGCATCAGCAAGTGCACGAATAGCATCAATCTCATAGATTTCAATCGGGGCAGGAGATGCAACGATACGGCGGAAGCCGCCTTCCTCTTCACGAACAAAATTACCCTTGTCACGTTCTGCCTGTGCCTGCTCAGCTGTCATGATACGGCCGATAGATTTCAGCGGATGACTAAATGCATGATCAAATGGGTCAACCTTAACCTGTGTAATAATGGTGGATACTGTGTTAAAGATACCTCTGCGAAGCAGCTCAGTACGGATCTCATTCTGAAGGTCGTATCCAATGTAGCCCTGGCTCATAGCACTGCAGACTGCCATAGGTGCAACTGTAAAATCCTGATGTGCATTGCCAAATTCGGTCATAGCCATGTGAATCATACCAACCTGAGGACCATTGCTGTGTGTGATAACAATCTGATATTTTAATTCTGCAAGGTCAGCAATAGCTTTTGCTGCTTCTTTAACAGCAGTCTTTTGCTCTGGAAGCGTCTTTCCAAATGCATTGCGGCCAAGCGCAACGACGATTCTTTTTTTAGGCATAATGAAAACCTCCCTGTTATTTAGCCACGTGAATTGTAACTATTATTTTCCTTATCATCATACCATTGCAGAGAAAACAAATCAACGAAAAATCCAAAATACACGTAAAAAGTTTTTAAATTGATACAGTTCTTGTATTTGCGAAAAAATTATGATATGCTACATGAGTATTAGAGGGCTTTTTTATATTTGGAGGCAATTAATAATGGAAACTATGGAAACAAAAGTAAATACAACAAATGAGACAGAATCTGCAGCACATCAAACAGGTATGATGGATATAAAAGATTTTGATTATGATCTGCCAGAGGAGCTGATTGCACAGGATCCGATTGAGGACCGCAGCAGTTCAAGATTGCTTTTACTGGATAAAAAGACAGGTAAGACTCAGGATAAGATTTTCAGAGATATTATCGATGAATTAAATCCAGGTGACTGTCTTGTTATAAATAATACAAAGGTTATTCCAGCGCGTCTGATGGGTGTTAAGGAAGATACTGGTGCTCACATTGAGGTGCTTTTGCTAAAGAGAGAGCAGGATGATGTCTGGGAGGTACTTGTAAAGCCAGGAAAGAAGGCAAAGCCGGGAACAATCATTACATTTGGTGATGGACGTTTAAAGGCAGAGGTGCTTGAAGTTGTAGAGGATGGAAACAGAAAGATTCGTTTTTCTTATCAGGGAATTTTTGAAGAGATTCTTGATGAGCTTGGACAGATGCCGCTGCCGCCTTATATCACACACCAGCTTAAGGATAAGAATCGTTATCAGACTGTTTATGCAAAGTATGAAGGCTCAGCAGCAGCACCGACAGCAGGACTTCATTTCACAAAGGATCTGTTGAAGAAGATTGAGGAAAAGGGTGTTGTTATCGCAAGCGTAACTCTTCATGTTGGTCTTGGCACATTCAGACCTGTAAAGGTTGAAAATGTTCTTGAGCATCATATGCACTCAGAGTTTTATCGTATCGAGCCAGAGGAAGCAGAGAAAATCAATGCAGCAAAGAAGGCTGGAAAACGTGTCATTGCAGTCGGAACGACAAGCTGCCGCACGTTAGAGTCAGCATCTACAGAGGATGGTATTTTGAAGGCGCAGAGTGGATGGACGGATATTTTCATTTATCCGGGTTATCATTTTAAAATGGTAGATGCCTTAATTACAAACTTCCATCTGCCAAAGTCTACGCTCGTAATGCTTGTTTCTGCACTTGCTGGAAGAGAGCATATTTTAGCAGCCTACAAGGAAGCTGTTGAAAAGAAATATCGTTTCTTCTCATTTGGCGATGCGATGTTTATTCACTAAGAAAGGATATTTATATATGGAAGAAACAGTTCGTTTAAACAAATTTTTGAGTGAAAAAGGAATTTGTTCCCGCCGTGAGGCAGACCGTCTTGTTGATGAGGGAAAGGTCATGGTCAATGGCGTGTGTGCTGTTATGGGACAGAAGGTAAGCAGTGCAGATGAGATCGTTGTGGACGGAAAAAAGGTCAGCACAAAGCAGGTTAAGCCAGTATTGATTGCAGTCAATAAGCCGGCAGGAATCGTGTGTACGACAGCTCGTTTTGAGGGTGAGAAAAATATTGTGGATATGGTAAAATATCCTACTAGAATTTATCCGATTGGCCGTCTCGATAAGGAATCTGAGGGTCTGATTTTAATGACTAATCTTGGAGATCTGGCAAATGAAATTTCAAAGGCAAGCAATTCTCATGAAAAGGAATATGTTGTCACAGTTAATAATCAGGTAACAGAGAGCTTCTTAGATAAAATGAGAAGAGGTATGCATCTTGAGGAACTTAATGCAGATACTATGCCATGCGTCTGCACAAAGACAGGAAACAGAGAATTTCATATTATTTTAAAGCAGGGCTTAAATCGTCAGATTCGTCGTATGTGCGCAGCATGTGGCTATCGTGTAGAGACATTAAAGCGTATTCGTATCATGAACATTCATCTTGGAAATATTCCGCAGGGAAACTTCCGTAATGTGACTGACGCAGAGTTTGATAAGCTTATTAAAACACTGTAATTATTTGTAAAAAGGCAGGTTTATTATGTCCGATTTGGAGCGTATGAAGGAGCTGGTAGAGCAGCTTGATGCGGCGGCGAGAGCATATTATCAGGAAAGCAAAGAGCTGATGAGCAATAAGGAATATGATGAGCTTTATGATGAGCTTGCCGCACTTGAAAAAAAGACTGGAACAGTGCTTGCAAAAAGCCCGACTGCACATGCCGGATATGAGGTATTAAGTGCACTTCCAAAAGAAAATCATCCATCACCAATGCTGTCTCTTGATAAGACGAAGGAAGTGTCGCAGCTTCAGGAATTTTTAAAAGATCAGACAGGCATACTTTCCTGGAAGCTTGATGGTCTTACTATTGTATTAACATATGAGAATGGTACATTGACAAAGGCTGTGACACGTGGAAATGGAATCACAGGAGAGGTTGTCACACAAAATGCCAGACAGTTTGAAAATCTTCCAGCTAAGATTCCATTTAAGGGACGTCTGGTGCTGCGTGGTGAGGCAGTTATTTCCTATAAGGATTTTGAACGAATCAACGAGGAAAATCCTGATGCGGATGCAAAGTATAAAAATCCGAGAAACTTGTGTGCAGGTTCTGTGCGCCAGTTAAATAGTCAGGTAACAGCAGGCCGTCATGTTCAGTTTATCGCATTTGCGCTCGTCTCGGCAGAGGATACGACCTTTAATAATTCAAGACGCTGCCAGTTTGAATGGCTTGCTGCGCAGGGGTTTGATGTTGTGACATACCGCATGGTAACTTCGACAGATCTTCCTGATTCTGTGAAGTGGTTTGCAAATCATATTGAATCGAATGAACTGCCATCAGATGGACTAGTTCTTTTGATGGATGATATCGCCTATGGTGAAAGTCTTGGAAACACAGCTAAATTTCCACGAAATGCCATGGCATTTAAGTGGAAGGACGAGACGGCAGAGACTACCATTAGAGAAATTCACTGGAGTCCATCACGCACGGGACTTATAAATCCTGTTGCCGTGTTTGACCCTGTTGAGTTAGAGGGAACAACAATAACGCGTGCGAGCGTCCATAATGTTTCGATTGTGGAAAGCTTAAAACTTGGAATTGGTGATACAATCACTGTTTACAAGGCAAATATGATCATTCCTCAGATTGCAGAGAATCTGACACAAAGCAGTAACTTAACAATTCCGTCTGTCTGTCCAGTCTGCGGCGGACCAACAAAGCTTGTTACTAATGACGAGGTAACATGTCTGTACTGTGAAAATCCTGCATGTACGGCAAAGCAGACAAAAGCCTTTGAACTTTTTGTGAGCAGAAATGCCATGAATATGGAAGGTTTGTCAGAAGCAACCATTGAAAAGTTTATCGACTCTGGCTTTATTCACAGCTTTGCTGATATTTTCCATTTAAAGGAACATGCAGATGAAATTTGCAAGATGGATGGCTTTGGTGAAAAGTCATGTTCCAATTTGATTGCCTCAATTGATAAGGCAAGAAAGGTTAAGCTTCCAGCATTAATCTATGCACTTGGTATTCCAGGAATTGGTGTGGCAAATGCAAAGGTGCTTGCGCGTGCTTTCCACCAAGATCTTGATAAGCTTAGGGCAGCCACAGCAGAAGAACTCACTGCGGTTGATGGTATTGGCGATGTTATGGCACAGGCTGTCTGCGATTATTTTAACGATTCAGAAAAAATGGGACAGTTAGATTCGCTCCTTAAGGAACTGGAACTTGTTTTGGAAGAAAATAATGAAAAACAGTATCTTGAAAACCTTACATTTGTGATTACTGGATCTGTCCATCATTTTGCAAACAGAAATGAGCTGAAAAACTATATTGAAAAGCATGGCGGTAAGGCGGCAGGGAGTGTATCAGCTAAGACAAGTTATCTTATTAATAACGACAAAGAATCAACTTCTTCTAAAAACAAAAAGGCAAAGGATCTTGGTGTTTCTATCCTTTCAGAAGAGGATTTTCTTGATCTGTGCAAAAAAATGGAAGCTGGCGAGTAACGTAAAAAATGTATTCAATAAATATGAAAAGAGAATAACTTATGCCAATACGTGTAGATAATGACCTGCCTGCAAGGGAGGTACTCGAGTCTGAAAATATTTTTATGATGGGAGAGGAGCGTGCAGATACGCAGCAGATCCGTCCACTCGAGATAGTAATATTGAATTTGATGCCGCTAAAGCAGGATTATGAGATCCAACTTCTTAGGGCACTGTCAAATACGCCGCTGCAGGTCAATGTTACCTGTATGAATGTGAGCAGTCATGTGTCAAAGCACACATCTGCCAGCCATATCAATAAATTTTATACTACCTTTGAAGCCGTACGAAATATGTACTTTGACGGACTGATCATAACTGGTGCCCCAGTCGAGACAATGGAGTTTGAGGAAGTTTCTTACTGGGAGGAATTAGCGAGCATTATGGAATGGTCAAAGACAAACGTTACGAGCACGTTTCATATTTGCTGGGGAGCACTTGCCGGTCTTTATTATCATTATGGTATTCAAAAGACACCGACAGGAAAGAAGCTTTCAGGTGTGTATAGCCACCGTCTTCTTGACCGCTGTGAGCCTATTGTGCGAAGCTTTGATGATGTATTTTACGCACCGCATTCGCGTTACTTTGGCGTAAAAAGAGATGATGTGTTAGCAAATGAACATCTTATGTTGCTTGCAGAATCAGATGAGGCAGGCTGCTATCTGATTAAAGACGATCAGGGAAATATTTATCTGCTTGGTCATCCAGAGTATGACCGCATGTCACTCGACGCAGAATATAAGCGTGATCTGGCAAAAGGCATGGATGCAGAGGTTCCGGTTCATTATTATGAGAACGATGATCCATCCACAACTCCGCTTCTTACATGGAGAGGGCATGCTAATACGCTGTATACGAACTGGTTGAATTTTTATGTTTATCAGGCGACGCCATATAAATGGTAATATGTACAAAACACTTGCGTGATTCTGCAAAATGAATTATAATGAATACGATTTTCGCATGTGTATCGGTGTTTTTTACAGAAAAATAAAAAACTATATTCATATACTTGATATTTGACGCAAGATTTGTTATATTTATAACAAGTTCGTTAATGAAATATCAATCTCGCGAAATACGAAAGGAGTTTATAATGGGAAGTAAGATTACTATTGTTGGAGCAGGCAGCGTTGGTTCTACAATTGCTCATATTTTATCACTGAAGCCATATGTGTCAGAACTCGTCATGATCGATATCCTTAAGGATAAGGCAGACGGTGAGATCATGGATATGGCACAGGGAACTGGTTTTAGAGATCCGATTTCCATGATTGCTGGTGATTACGAGGATGCAGCAGGTTCTGATATTGTGATTGTTACCTCTGGTGTAGCAAGAAGGCCTGGCCAGACCCGTATTGAGTTAGCAAAGACCAATGTTGCAATCATGAAGAGCATTGCACCTCAGGTAGCAAAGCATGCACCGAATGCACTGTGCATCATCGTAGCAAATCCGGTAGATGTACTGACTTATGCATTCTTAAAGTATTCAGGAATGAAGGAGAATCAGGTAATTGGTTCTGGTACACTGCTTGATACAGTACGTCTTACCTATAAGCTTTCTCAGGAGCTTGGAATTGCACAAAGAAGCATCAAGGGCTACGTTTTCGGCGAGCACGGAGATACTTCCTTTATTCCATGGAGTATGGTAACGGTTGAAGGCATCAAGCTTGATGAGTACACAAAGGGTGCAAGAAGACTTGGCATTGATGCAAATGATTTTGATCCAGATGAAGTAATCACCTATGTACGCAAGTCCGGCGGAGAAATCATCAAGAGAAAGGGTGCTACCTTCTATGGCGTAGCAAATTCTGTTGTTGATGTCTGTGAGGCATTGATGGGTGCTCAGGATCTTGTAACAGTTGTATCTTCCATGATGCATGGTGAGTATGGCGTAGATGATGTCTGTACCAGTTGCTTAACTGTAATTGGACCAAACGGTGTAAAGGGCAAGATCGAGGCAACGCTGACAGATGAAGAGGTTGCAAAGTTTAAGGCAAGTGCAGAAGCACTTAAGGCTGTTATTAAGGAAATGGATATTGAGTAATTAAAAAGCAGCAGACAACCTTTGGCGGGGCCTTGTGGGGCGTCGCCAAAGAATTATGTCTGTTTATGTTTTTTTTCTACATTTAGCAGAATTTACAAATTTAAGGAGGACTACTATGGAGTATCGTATTGAAAGAGATTCCATGGGCGAGATGCAGGTTCCGGCAGATCGCTACTGGGCTGCTCAGACTCAGAGAAGTTATCAGAATTTCAAGATTGGTATTGAGAAGATGCCAACCGAAATTGTACATGCATTTGGTATCTTAAAGAAGGGTGCTGCAATTGCAAATTTCAATCTTGGTAAACTGGATGAGGAAAGAAAGAACGTCATCTGCCAGGCGGCAGACGATGTAATTAGCGGCAAGCTGATGGACCATTTCCCACTTGCTGTATGGCAGACCGGAAGCGGTACACAGTCTAATATGAACAGCAATGAGGTTATCGCAAACCGCGGAAATGAGATCGCAGGAAAGAAGATTCTTCATCCAAACGATCACATTAATATGTCACAGAGCTCCAATGATACATTCCCGACTGCACTTCATATCGCAGCAGCTATGAGTATCGAGGACAATCTGTTCCCGGCTATGGATAAGCTGACTGAGACCTTAAAGCGTCTTGAGTCTGAGAATGAGGATGTTGTTAAGAGTGGTCGTACTCATCTTCAGGATGCAGTTCCGATTCGTTTCTCTCAGGAGATCAGTGGTTGGAGAAATATGCTTGAGAAGACAAAGAAGATGTTAGAGGCATCTCTTCCGGGCTTAAAGGAGCTGGCACTTGGCGGTACTGCTGTTGGAACAGGACTGAATGCACCAAAGAACTTCGGACCAGAAGTTGCAAAGGTAATCAGCGAGCTGACAGGAAAAGAGTTTGTTACAGCTGAGAATAAGTTCCATGCGCTTACAGCAAAGGATGACATTACATTTGCACATGGCGCATTAAAGGCACTTGCTGCTGATCTTATGAAGATCGCAAATGATGTTCGTTGGCTTGCAAGCGGTCCAAGATGTGGTCTTGGCGAAATTTCAATTCCGGAGAATGAGCCGGGAAGCTCTATTATGCCAGGTAAGGTAAATCCAGTTATTCCTGAGGTTGTAAATCAGGTAGCGTTTAATGCTATTGGAAATGATATGACAATTACAATGGCAGCAGAAGCAGGACAGTTAGAGCTGAATGCATTTGAGCCAATTATTTTCTATTGTCTGTTCCAGTCAATTGATACGATTGCATATGCTGTAAATACATTTGTAGATAACTGCGTAATCGGTATTACTGCAAATGAAACCCGCTGCCGCTATTTTGTTGAGAATAGTGTTGGAATTATAACTGCAATATGTCCATATGTTGGTTATCAGAAGGCAGCTGAGATTGCGAAAGAAGCTATTAAAACAGGTGAGTCCGTAAGAAAGCTTATCATTGAGAAGGGTCTTCTTACAAAGGAGCAGATGGATGAGATTATGGATCCAGTCCAGATGACAGAACCTGGAATTTCTGGAAAAACAGTAAACAAAATTTAAACTCTTCACCTACAAATTAAATATTGAGATTTTTAAAGAGGATATGAGTAATTTTCTCATATCCTCTTAATTATACAAAGAAGTTTGCTTTATTAAAAAATGATATCCCACAGTCCGGTAGACATGAAAAACAGAACTAACATTACAACAGGAACGACATAGCGCATTAAAATTCCATAGAGTTTTTCGCGTTTAAATGACTCACCATTTTTTGTGACTTCATCTGTAATCCACTTTGGTCCAATAACCCAGCCAATCAAAATGCTGGTAAGCAGCGAGATGAACGGCATTAAAAAGCTATTGCTGATATAGTCGGCCAAATCAAGCAGCTGTCCAACAGAACCATTTGGAAGCTTCAAATCAAAATAGAACACGTTGTAGCCAAGGCAGATAATAACTGCGGTGACGAGAGAATAGGTGCCTATGATGACGCACATTTTCTTCCTTGATTTGTGAAACAGCTCCATGCAGTTTGCAACTAGTGTTTCCATAACAGAGACACATGAAGTAAGTGCGGCAAAGCCAAGCATCAAGAAGAATGCAATTCCAACAAAACGACCGGCAGCTCCCATTGAAGCAAATACCTTTGGCAGTGAAAGGAATGTCAGACTAGGACCAGAGGTCATACCGTCAGTTCCAAGGAAGACAAACACAGCAGGTATGATCATAAGACCAGATAAAAAGGCAACGCCAGTATCAAAGATCTCAATTTGGTTGATGGACTTGCTTAAATTTACATCATCCTTTACATAAGAGCCATAGGTGATCATGATACCCATAGAAACACTTAAGGAGAAGAAAAGCTGACTCATCGCATCAAGCAAAATCTCCAGAAAACGCTTAACGGTAAGACCTTCAACATTTGGAATCAGGTAGATTGCTAAACCATGAAGACCAGTACGGACTGTGCCATCTTCAGTCTCATAAGAAAGCGTTAAGGAAAATATTGCAATACCGATAATCAAAATAAGCAGAATTGGCATTAAAATACGAGAATACTTTTCAATTCCTTTTTCAACACCAAGATAAACAACCCATGCAGTCAACGCAAGAAAAATAAACATAAATACAATAGGCGCTGCATTTGATGTGATAAAGGAAGTAAAATAGCCATCCTGTGCAGGAGCCTCGGTTCCAGAAACTACATAAGCAGTTAAATATTTGACGATCCAGCCTCCAATTACAGAGTAGTAGGTCATGATCAGTGCTGGAACAAGGAAAGTAAGATATCCAAGAAATTTCCATTTACTGCTTATTGCGGCATAGGCATTCAGTGCATTTTTCTTTGTTTTTCGTCCGATAGCGATATCAGTTGTCAGAAGGACGAAACCGAATGTGAGAACTAAAACTAGATAAATGATTAAAAATAATCCTCCACCATCCTTGGCACAAAGATAAGGAAAGCGCCAAATATTTCCGACACCGACTGCGCTTCCGGCGGCTGCAAGGACAAAACCAATCGAGCCGCTGAAGCTATTCTTTTTTTGCTGCATAATACACCCCTAATATAAAATAGTAATATTGGTTAAGAACCTTGAACTATCATATCATGGAATGTTATTCTTTACAAGTGACGAAAATATTTAAAAAACTGTTTTTTGTGCAAAAATGCCAAAAAATTACTTGATCTATTTTAACCTATTTCAGTTGCCAAGCGTCCAATCCATACTCTGACGTATAAGCTGCTGATATTGTGGGCAGTCAAAAATTTCAGGCGTGTGGCCAGGACAAAGATAAATCAGACGTCCTTTACCTGAATTTTTACACCATCCGGCAGGATATTTCTGATTTTTGTACTGGTAGGTAAGGATTATTTCTTTGTTATAAAATTTTTAGGCGAAAACCCAGGGGCTTGCCCCTGGGATGAAGCCAAGAAATATTTTTCTAAATCTTTAATGTCGATATCTTCTGAATACA
>OHXK01000446.1_pt1 | contig 18763 bp, 18 predicted proteins | sample 1579921 | NCBI WGS metagenome assembly OHXK01 (sample SAMEA3882551, study PRJEB24775) | human gut metagenome | biome: human-associated habitat; feature: intestine environment; material: feces | place: Netherlands | collected 2009/2010 | reverse complement strand
GTGAACGGAAAAGAACTGAAAGAACTTTCCTTGGAAACTGGGACAACAGTCGAGACGGTTGTCAAATTATCCCTCAAAAAAGATACACCTAAGATTGAGGTTACAATGGAGCCTGATGAAGAGAGCAATTACACACCAGAAGAAAAGGCTACCTATCAGAAGATTAAGGATTATGTGAAGGACAAGTATGGTGTGAATGTGCATACTTCTTATATTGCACAGGTGAAGCGGATGTGTGGTCTGGATATGGGAGAGAATTATAATAAGTCCAAGAAGGAAAATCCAGAAGTGAAGCAGTGTCCACAGGAGAAGGTGGAGTATATAAAGGATGCGTTGAGGTATTTTGGATTAGTATAAAAAATAATATAGATAATGCAGAATCAGACGATATGTCACTAGAACCTCATTAGATAGAGAAATCTGTCTGGTGGGGGCACATCACGGCACGATACCTTGAAATAATTTTGAAACCAGTAATTACGATGATTTATGGGATAAGAAAGTGGTTTGTTGTACCACTACTGCATCATTTGCGAAAAGAAATTTGATATGATAAATCTATAATGAGGAGATTTGTTTTATGGATAATAAAGAAAAAATGAGGATTATTCTGCCATTTATAGTTTTGGCAATATGTGTACCGATAATAGTCGATTTTTTTATTTTCGGGAATTCTTTCCATTCTAATATTAGTAATGAGAGTTGGGCAGGTTTTTTGGGGAGTTTTTTAGGTTCAATTATAGGAGGTGGATGTACGTGTTGGGCTGTGATTAAGCAGAAGCAATATGCTGATGAACAAAGAAAACTTGATGAGGTTGCGGAGATTAGACCGTATATTGTCGCAGTAAGTCCTAGAGATGTTAAATTTTGGGATAGGTTGGAACTTCATTTTATTATTCAAAATATAGGTTTAAATTCAGCATGTGATATAGAAATCTATGCAATAAACTTAGATTGGAAAGAACCTAAAAAAATAATAGAACAAGGGAAATATTGCTTAACTGTTAATTCAAAGGTTGAAGTAAATCCTAAGTTCAATTTTAATGAAACAATTTATTATGAATTTCATTATGTGGATTTGAAAAGTAATTTGTATTATCAAGAATTTAGATATGACTATAGTTCAAATTCTTTTATATCTTTGGAACCATGTAATATGGGGAAAATAAATACTACAAATTAAGTTGTAGGTAAATGGGTGAAAAACACCTCTTTTTTACAGTTTCATCGTGTATAGACATAAGTTGTGTCAAAACTTTAAGAATTGACACCTATTAACCTATGATGAGAAATCAAGGGTTAGAGTGGTGTCATTTTTTATATTTATAAGTGTTGTAGAAGAAGGTTGAAATACACCTTCTTTTTTTATACTCATTTTTAAGGAGGTGGTGTCAAAAAGCATACACAAATACCGGGACGTTCCATAAAGGAATATCCATAGATTTCGGGACTGTTTAGCAGTCCCTTTTTTGTAGTTTCAAAAAGTACACATTTCAGGACTAAGGAAGGAGCTAATATCATGAAGAGATATGGTTATCACAGAACAAGTACAAGAGAACAGCATTTAGACAGAGGCATCAAGGTGATTACAGCCTATTGTGAGCAGAATAATCTGGGGCTGGAAAAGATATTTACTGACCAGCAGACAGAAAAGAATTTTAATCGTCCAAGATATCAGGTATTGAAAGAGGATGTATTAAGAGCGGGTGACGAGTTAATTATTACTGATGTAGACAGACTTGGTAGAAATAAGCAGGAGACATTAAAGGAGTTGCAGTATTACAGGGATAAATGCCGGACGAAGTAGAGCGTAAAGGACTTGGTACTCCTGCAACAAGAGCTGGCGTAATTGAAAAGCTGGTTCGTATTGGCTTTGTAGAACGACAGGGTAATAAGAAGACCAAATATTTGGTTACTACCGATAAGGGAACTTCTCTTATTACCGTTATGCCGGAACAGATTCAGTCAGCATCTATGACAGCTGAGTGGGAGCAGAAGCTTTTGGAAGTGGAGAAACAGATTCAGGAGGCTATTGATCCAATCGAAGATGTGGGAGCTGGCCCATCTATTAGCAGAAATCATATGCGCGGTATCGAGAACATGGTAGAGCAGAATGATAACTCCTTTGATGGGATTATCAATAATGTGCCTGCAGCTCCTGTACCGGATTTTGCTGAAATCAATGAGAAGGCAGATCAGGAAGATATTGCAGCTGATACGAAAGCTTCTGTGATGGAAAAGATAAAAGAACAGCAGGAGAAGGTAAAAACAGCTCCGGTTCCTGTTCCAGAGAGAAAGGCTCCTGAGATTTGTCCTTGCAGGGAGATGTAGCCATGGATAACAGAACGGTGCAGTTTCATTTCTTTGCTACACCGGGGGAAGCTAAGCTGATTCGTGACAGGGAAAAGGAAATCGGCATCCTGAATGAGAGTGTATATCTTAGAAAAATGGCGATTGATGGTTATCTCATACAGATGGATTTGGGCGATGTCAAAGAGGCCGTAAGGCTTCTTGGCATCACTTCTGCCAATATGAATCAGTATGCGAAAAAGGCGAATGAAACAGGAAGCATCTACAAGTAAGATATTGATGATATAAAGGCTCACCAGGATGAATTGTGGCAGGTAATGAAAAGTATTCTGCAAAGGTTATCTACGATTTGAGAAAGGGGGTGAATGCGTATGGTAGCTACTAGATTTATTACGATGCATCAGAATAAAGGAAAAAGCGTAGCGAAGTCTCTTAGTGACAGAACAGATTGTGCCAAGAATGGTGAGAAGACTGAAAACGGTCAATTCATTAGTTCTTACGCTTGTCAGGCTGAGAGTGTTGATGAAGAGTTCATGTTATCAAAACGAGAATATGAGCGCCTTACTGGAAGACATCCTAAGGGCAATATCATAGCTTATCAGATCAGGCAATCCTTTAAGCCGGGAGAAATCACACCGGAGGAAGCGAATCAGGTAGGCTATGAAACCGCCATGCGATTTACCAAAGGCAATCACGCTTTTATTGTAGCGACTCATACGGATAAGGCGCATATTCATAATCACATCATCTTTAATTCTACGAGTCTTGATTGTACCCATAAGTTCCGAGATTTCTTTTTTGTAGGATTGGCTTTGCAGAGATTATCAGATATCATCTGCCTTGAACATGGTCTGTCTGTCATAGAAAAGAAGAAGCCAAGTGAGCGTGTTAAGCGAACGACCTATCCTGAGAAGAAATCCTTCCGTGATGATATTAGAGATACAATTGATCAGATTCTTAGGGAAGGTAGCGCAAAAGATTTTGGTGAGCTGCTTTATAAACTGGAAGATGCCGTATACGAGATTAAGCGTGGAAAGTATGTTTCACTAAGGGGAAAAGAACAGAAACGCTTCATCCGGCTGCGTTCTCTAGGTGATGGTTATACAGAAGATGACCTTAAGAAGATTCTTGCTGGTGAGATGGAGCATGCTTTTTATGATAATGAAAAAGCTGAAAAGCAGCCTAAGGCTTACCAGCGAAAAAAGGAAGATCATGAGTTTGACATTCTTATCGATATTCAAAAGAAGCTGGCTCAGGGCAAAGGAAAATATTATGTCCGCTTTGCCAAGAACTTTAATACCAAGCAGGTAGCCAAGGCAGTTTTATATCTGAAGCAGCATGACATTCGAAGCTACAATGATCTGGAGAAAAATGTGAAAACAGCAACAACGCGATTTACGGAAATTTCAGCTTCCATTAAGAATAAGGAGAAGCGACTTGCTGAGATTCAGGTTCTTAAGAAACATATCTTTGATTACTTTAAGACCAAAGACGTATATGCGGATTATCGTAAATGCGGATATAGCAAGAAGTTCCTGGAAGAGTATAGACAGGAAATCCTGCTTCATAAGGCTGCCAAGAATGCCTTTGATGAGCTTCATCTGAAGAAGCTTCCTAAGGTAAAAGATCTCAGTGCAGAGTATGCCGAGATCCTTGCAGAAAAGAAAAAGCTGTACGGTGAACATCGTCAGGTTAAGAAAGATATGCAGGAGATTCAAAGAGCAAAATATGATATCGACCAGTTACTTAAAAGAGATGAAGAGCAGAAGAAGGAACGTGTCAGAAAACACAATATCACTCGATAATTCTAATGGGGAATCTGTAAGTTTAAGACTTATGGGTTCCCTTCTTTTTTCATTTCTGAAGAAATATCCAACAGCAAAATAAAGCGATTCGTAAGAATTGCGTAGCCAAGCGATTAGCTTGTTCAAGGGGATTGGGGATGTGCCACCAACGAGCGGATAGTAGCTTTTTGTACAAAAAAGCACTGCTCGCCGCTTTGCGAAGACGCGCCCTAACACCATCGAAGATGGTGCCGCGCGAAGAGCGGAATACCTTTGATAGGAAAATTGTAAACATTGTTACAAAAATAAAACTAATTAAATGTTAATTCGAAGCCGACTTTCGAAAAGTCGAAAATTGTATTTGAAATTATGTGCATATGGGCGTATAATCTAACCTAGGACTATTTATGAGGACTTTTGGGTCCTTCACCAAGATGGGTAATCCCCATAAAAGAGGAATTATATGGCTGTATCTTATAACGGATTATGGAAATTATTAATCGACAAGAACATGAAAAAGATGGATCTTGTTGAAAATGAAAACATCGGAATCAGCAGCAGTACACTTGCTAAGATGAGTAAGGGCGAGACTGTGTCTATGAGTATCTTGGAAAAGATATGCTTAGAATTGGATTGCGATTTCGGAGACATAATAAGTATTGATAAAAGTAAAGTTTGAAAATAATTGTATCAAGTCCATTTTTGGGGGGCATAGAAAAGATTACAATTAGATAATAATCAAATTTGGAGGAAGCAATGATTACAGGAACTATTAAGAACAAAATTGATAAGATTTGGAAAGATATCTGGGCATCAGGTTTAACACAACCTATAACTGTAATTGAGCAAATTACATATTTGATGTTTATCAGATCACTTGATCAAAAAGATATAGATGCTGAGGCACTCGAGAATCTTACAGGTCAAAAGCAAAATAAGATTTTTCCAGAAACTCCAGAAGGACAGAGAATGCGTTGGAGCAAATTCAAAGACAGAGATGCTGTGGAAATCTTCGATATCATCAAGAATGAGGTATTTCCGTTTATCAAGGAAATGACTGGAGATGATGAGACTGCCTTTTCAAAATATATGAAAGATGCATCTCTTGGATTTACCAATCCTGGGATTTTATCCAAGACAATTAATTCATTAGATGAGTTATACAAAGATGATATTAAGTCTTTGGATATGCAGGGTGACTTATACGAGTATATGTTGAGTAAGCTTTCTGTTGCAGGTCAGAATGGACAGTTTAGAACACCAAAACAGATCAGAGATATGATGGTTCAGCTTCGCAAACCATCACCAGACGATATGATTTGTGATCCAGCTTGCGGTACAGCAGGATTTCTTATTTCGGCAGCAGAATATATTAGAGAGCATTATCCTAATATGACAGATAAGCAGTGGGAATTATTTGATACAGATACTTTTTCTGGATTCGAAACAGATCCTACTATGTTACGTATATCCGCAATGAACTTAATGCTTCATTCGATCACAAGACCAGAAGTTAAATGGCAGGATAGTATCTCAAAGAACAATGAGATAAAAGATAGGTATGATTTAATACTTGCCAATCCGCCTTTTACCGGAACTGTTGATGAAGAAAATATAAATCCAGCATTAACAAGAATGGCTGCGACAAAGAAAACTGAGCTTTTATTCGTCAATGAGTTCGTAAGAATGTTAAAGGTCGGTGGTAGATGTGCATGTATCGTTCCAGATGGAGTTGTATTTGGAACCAGTAAAGCGCATAAGGCAACAAGAAAAGAATTGGTAGAAAATCAGTTATTAGAAGCCGTTATTTCTCTTCCTTCAGGGATTTTTAGACCATATTCAGATGTTTCTACCTCAATTTTGATTTTTACTAAAACAAATGCGGGTGGCACAGAAAATGTTTGGTTCTATGATATGCAGGCAGATGGGTTTAGCTTGGATGATAAGAGAGAAGAAGTTGAGGAAAATGATATCCCTGATATTATTACTCGCTTCTCAAATCTTGAAGCCGAAAAGGAGAGAAGCCGAAAAGAAAAATCATTTATGGTTTCTAAAGAGGATATTGCGAAAAATGGTTATTCTTTACGAATGAAAGAATACAAAGAGATAGAGTATCAAAAAATTGAATATCCTTCTTCAGAGGAATTGTTAAATGATGTTGATGCTTTAAAGGATGAGTTGGTTGCTTCACTCCAGGAATTGAGAGGCCTGTTGTCATAATGAAAAAAATTGAAAGATTAGGTGAGTACATTTCAGAGTATTCTGTTAGGAACAAGGATAATGAAGACATTCAAGTGTATAGCGTTACTAATACTAATGGATTTTGCACAGAATATTTTGATAAGGATGTGGCAAGTAAAGATCAAACAAATTATAAGATTGTTCCAAAGGGATACTTTGCGTATAACCCGTCCAGAATTAATGTGGGATCAATAGATTGTCAATCTGTTGAAGATAGGGTAATCGTGAGTCCGCTTTATGTTGTGTTTAAGGCGGATGAGAGAGTTGATAATAACTATTTGCTTCATTATTTGAAAAGTGATATTGGAAAAACATATATTAACGAGCTTGCTTCCGGTAGTGTGAGAGCAAATTTGAAATTTTCAATTTTACAAGAATTTCCATTTCCTATGATTCCTATCGAGGAACAAAAGGAAAAGATGGCTGTGATTGCAAAAATTGATGAAAGTATTGCTTGCTGTGATTCGATTATCGAAAAATTAGATCTCGCTGTCAAATCACGGAAAGTCGAGCAGATTGACTTGGAGGTGGCAGCATGAAAATAGAGAACAGAAAAAAACTTGGTGATGTGATTAAAGAGTACAAAGAAAAAAATACAGATAATAAGTATAAGCCTGTTGCAGTTGGCAGATATGGAATAAGAAAAAGAGAAGATATTTATTCGAAGGAACTTGCAAAGGATTATTCAAAAAACAAGTTAATTTATAAGAATACACTTACGGTTGGAATGGGTTCTAAGCAAATTGATATAGGTATTCTAACTGAGGATGAAATTTATGCTGTATCACCAGCTTATCATACTTTCAGAATAAATAATATTGATGCGAATTATCTACGTTATTGTTTAGACGCATGTAATGCAGATATGTCTGAACGATTTATGATTGCTTCAGCAAGACAAGGCAAGTCTGTTGATTTTAAGAAAATGCTTGAATATGAGATACCGGTGTATTCAGAAAGCGATACGCAAACTATTTTGTACAATTTGAGCAAAATAGAAAACATTATATTAAATTTGGATAGCCAGTTAGAAAAAATGGAGTTGCTTGTAAAGTCACGGTTTATCGAGATGTTTGGAGATCCGGTGTCGAATCCTAAAAGCTGGGATAAATATCTTATTAAGGATTGCTTAATTAGAATTGAGAATGGGAAAAGTTTTGTTTGCTCAAATCAAGAGAGAGAGGGAGATTCACCGGCAATTTTAAAACTTAGTGCAGCTACATATGGAGAATACTTACCAGAGGAAAATAAAGCGTTGTTAGATGATGACTTATTTAACTCAGAGGTTGAAGTCCGTGAGGGAGACTTGTTGTTTACAAGGAAAAATACACCTGATTTGGTAGGAATGGCTGCATATGTATATAAGACACCACCGAAATTAATGATGCCGGATTTAATATTCCGATTAGTTCCAAATGAAAGAATTAATCCAATTTTTTTATGGCAGCTTATTAATTGCAGAGAGTTTAGACCTATAATTCGTAGGGCTGCGAGTGGTTCGGCACAGTCAATGTCGAACATATCTAAAGAACGATTAGGGAAAATACAAATTATTTGTCCTCCAATTTCTGAGCAAGAAAGATTGCTGCCTCTTATGAAACAAATCGACAAATCGAAATTGGCTGTACAGGAAATGAAAAATAAAATGGAAATATTGAAGGCTTCAGTGATGCAAGAATATTTTTGCTAATTAAGCTGGTGAAGGATGTTGGTATGACTTTAAGATTTAAGGAGGATACTAACATGAATGAACCAATAATTAGTGAAATATTACAGGATATGTTGCCAGTTCTTGACAACTCTCAGCTGGCAAAATTAAAAGGCGTATTGGAACACAAACTGTGGAACGCTGAAATTGTATATAAGACCGTAGAAGATTCGTTTGACAAATCAAATGAAGAATTTACAGAATTATTTATTTCTGCAAAGAGAGTTGAAGGATGTAGTCTCAAAACGCTTAGATACTATCTTGCTACGATTAATAAGATGACTAATACGGTAGGAAAACATATAACAAAGATAACAACTGAGGATCTCAGGAAATATTTATCGGATTATCATGAAGAAAATAATTGTAGCAAGAGTAACATAGATAATATAAGAAGAATTCTTTCTAGCTTTTTTTCATGGTTAGAAGATGAAGACTATATTTTAAAAAGCCCAGTTAGAAGAATTCATAAGATAAAATCAGCAAAGACTGTAAAAGAGACATATACAGATGAGATGCTTGAATACATGAGGGATAATTGCGATTCATTGAGGGATCTGGCAATAATCGATATGCTTGCTTCAACGGGAATGAGAGTAGGTGAATTAGTTCATCTTAATATTGAAGATGTGGATTTTGAAAATCGAGAATGCGTTGTTCTTGGAAAAGGCTCAAAGGAAAGACCTGTATATTTTGATGCGCGCACAAAGATTCATCTAAGAAATTACTTAGAAAGTAGGAATGACGATAACCCGGCACTCTTTGTTTCTATGCTCAAGCCATACAATAGATTGAATATTAGTGGAGTAGAAATACGTTTAAGAGAGCTTGGCCGAAAGTTAGACATAACAAAAGTTCATCCTCATAAGTTTCGACGTACCTTAGCAACTAGAGCAATTGATAAGGGAATGCCGATTGAGCAGGTTCAAAAGCTATTAGGACACAGCAAAATAGATACAACCATGCAATATGCGATGGTAGACCAAGAAAATGTGAAACTATCACACAGAAAATTCATTAGCTAAGCTGTCAAATCACGGTTTATCGAGATGTTTGGGGATCCGGTTGAAAATGAAAAAGGATGGGAGATGATTCCATTATCGGAACTTGGAACATGTAAGAATGGAATGAATTTTGCGAGTGATGAAGATGGAATTGAGATAGCTTATTTAGGGGTTGGCGATTTTAAAGATAATTCAAGGATAGATGGCGTGTCAGGTTTGTCTCAAATATCCTTAAATACAATGCCCTCAGAGGAGTATTTACTAAAAGATGAGGATATAGTTTTTGTGCGCTCTAATGGTAGTAAAGAACTGGTCGGACGTTGCTTGGCAGTTTATCCTGGTAATGAAAAGCTTACATTTAGTGGCTTCTGCATTAGGTGGAGAAAGAATTCTGATAAGGTGATGACAGATTTTCTACTTCAGGTTCTTAAGACAGAAAATGTCCGCATTTTGATGCGTGGAAGAGGTGCCAATATACAGAATTTAAATCAACAGATATTAGGAAAACTGATGATTCCTGTTCCGAATATGGCTTTACAACAATCCTTTGTGGAATTTGTTGGAGCCATCGACAAATCGAAATTGGCAATATATAAGATAAAAAAAAATGTATTGGGAAGGAGATTAGCTACATGAAATCCAATTTTTCGTTTTTAAAAGAAAATAAGGAATATGAGTTGTTTGCGGATGCATGTATCGATGCAGAAAATGTTGCCTCATCAGCTCCGGCATTAAGTGTTTCAGGTTCAAGAAAAGCACTGGAGCTTGCTGTTAAATGGTTATATGCAGCTGATGAGTTTTTACAGTTGCCATCTGGCAGATATACTCTTCAGGATTTATTGCATGATCCTGCATTTCAGAATGAAGTGGACGCTGAGATTCGTTCTCATATGCAATATATTGTGAGAATGGGTAATTACGGTATTCATACAGGTAATAAATACACAAGGGGAGATGCCGTATTATCGTTATCTATTCTATTTGATTTTGTTGAATGGATAGATTACTGCTATGGAGCTGACTACGAAGAGCGAAAGTTTGATGAGACTCTTATTCCTCGGAGCACAGATGACGTTAATCAGTCCATAAGCAGATTAGAAGAAGAAATTGAAAAGCAAAAACAAAGTGCGTCTGTCCTTATTGATCAAAAAGATAAGGAGATACAAAAACTTTTAGAAAAGATTGAAGAGCAAAGACAAGAACTTTCTAAATCAAAAGTTCAGCATCAAAAGACAAGAAACTATTCTTCTCAGGATATGTCTGAGTTTGAGACTCGTAAAAGATTTATTGATGCGGATTTACGTATGCTTGGTTGGGAGTTTTCTCAGAATCGTAAGAGAAACTGCGTTGAAATTGAACTTGAAGTTCATGGCATGCCTAAGCCTGAGTCTAGTGATGGCAAAGGAACAGGCTATGTAGATTATGTCTTATATGGAGCTAATGGCGATATCATTGCATTAATTGAAGCCAAAAGGACAAGTTTGGACGCAAGAAAGGGAACACATCAGGCGGAATTATATGCCGAGTGTATCAAGGTTGCCACTGGAAAGAAACCGTTGATTTTTAATACTAATGGTTTTGAAACATACTTATGGGATAAAGAATCAGGACCACAACGCCCTGTAAGTGGATTGTTTTCAGAGGAGGATATTCAGCATCTTATTAATCTCAGAGAGATGCGTAAACCTTTATCTGAAATCAAAATCAATGAAGCAATAACGGATAGATATTATCAGAAAGCTGCTATTAGAGCTGTCTGCGAAAATGTAGAGAAGGGTCTAAGAAGATCCTTGCTTGTTATGGCTACAGGTACCGGAAAAACAAGAGTAGCTGCGTCATTGACGGACGTTTTAAGTCGCGGAGGATATGTTACGAATGTCCTGTTTTTGGCAGATAGAAAAGCATTAGTGCGACAGGCAAAAGCCGCTTTCATGGAGTACCTTGGAAGTACAAACTATACATATTGCAATCTGGTTGAGAACAAAGATGATAAGAATGCAAGGATGGTCTTTTCGACATATCCTACTATGCTTAATGCCATAAATGAAGAAAAGAAAAAGGACGGAAAGAAGCTATTTAGCGAAGCACATTTTGATCTTGTTATCATTGATGAGGCACACCGTAGTATTTATAACAAGTATGCAGCTTTGTTTGAGTATTTTGATGCTTATATAGTTGGTTTGACCGCTACTCCTAAAAATATGGATGCGGCGTCCACATATAGCTTTTTTAAATGCCCTCCGAAATTGCCCACATATGCATATGAGTATGAAACTGCAAGAGATGTTGATCATTACTTAGTGCCTTATTATAACATTGAGGTTTCTACGCAGATTATGCAAGAAGGTGTTCATTATGATGATTTGTCAGAAGATGAACAGGAAGCATATGAAAATGAGTTTGTAGACGAAGATGGAAATATGCCAGAATATCAGCCACCGCAGAAAATCAATGAGAAGATAATGAATAAGCAAACCGTTGATATGGTGCTTGATGACATTATGACTCGTGGGTTACGTGATGCTTCTGGTAATCACATTGGAAAAACAATTATTTTTGCACAGACTACACCTCATGCTAAATTTATCGTTGATAGATTCAATGATTTATATCCTCAGTATGGTGGTGAATTCTGTAGATACGTCACATATAAGGAAGATTATTCAGATAACCTTATTGAAAAGTTTAAAGACCCAGAGGGAGAACCAACGATTATTGTTTCTATTGATATGATGGACACAGGTGTTGATGTTCCGGAAGTTGTAAACCTTGTATTCTTTAAACAGGTTAAGAGTAAGATTAAGTTCACTCAGATGATAGGACGAGGCACAAGAAAATGTCCTAACCTTTTTGGTGACGGTAGAGATAAGGAATGTTTCTATATCTTTGATTATCTTGGTAATTTTGAGTTCTTCCGACAGAATAAGAACGGTAAAGAATCTGATGTAACAGATTCCGTTATTTGTATGCTCTGCAGAAATAGAGCAAGTTTGATTGCTCACTTGCAGAGCGCAGATTTTATGGACGATGAGTATCAGGAATTTAGATCAGCCTTAGTGGATAAAGTTCATGGTCAGATCATTGAATTAAAAGATGAGCGTATTGATGTTAAACGTCATAGAAGATACGTAGAAAAATATAAGAATAAAGATATATTTACATGTTTATCAGATCTTGATTTGACAGAATTATGTAAGCATATCGCCCCTTTAGTAAGTGAAAAAGGTGAAGATGATGATGCACTTGTTTTTGATAACCTGATTTATGGAATCATGTTGAATCAGATTCGAAAGGGAAAGGGGTTAAAACGATATCAGACTGTCATTCAAAAGCGAGGAAACATACTACTTGAAAAGAAAATGACTATTCCAGCCGTAAAGAGTAAAGCTGATGAATTAAAGATGATTGTTCAGGATGAATACTGGGATAAAGCTTCCATCATGGAATTGGAGCGCATGAGAAAGAGCATTCGAGATTTGATGAAGTTTGCGAAGAGCGAAGGTGAGGCTATTCATTACACAGAATTTGAGGACACTTGGACTGAACGTACAGAAGGTGTGGAATTTGATAATTCTGAGGACTTTGAAGACTATGAAAAGAAGGTAAATTCATACCTTACAACTCATGCAGACACTTTACCAATATATAAGCTTCGCCATAATCAACCTCTTACAGCAGGTGACTATGAGATGTTATCAAAGATATTTACTGAAGAGCTTGGAACACAAGAAGATTATGATAGAACGTTCCAGGATACTACACTAGGTAAGCTTGTAAGAAGAATTGTAAAAATGGATCATGACGCGACTATGCAGCTTTTCTCAGAATATATTGATGAGCATAAGTGGAATAGTCAACAGATTGCTTTCGTTAGAAATCTTATTGCTTATGTTGAGGAGCACGGATACATAGATGATATGTCGATTCTTCTTAAACCTCCATTTGATAGACCGATGCCTTTTGTAAGGCTTTATTCACCGGAGGATCAGAAGAGAATTATTTCGATCGTTAATGATATCAATGAAAATGCTACAAGACTGGTAGGATAGCGTGATGGTACAAAGAATAGTTGATGATATAAGGGCTGCACTTGATCATGATTTATATTTTGCAGCGCTTAGCACAGCACTCACATTACCGGATATATGCGGTAAGGCTGAGTATCCGAATGAGAAAAGTAGTAAAAAACGTTATATAGACTGGTATAACAAAGAAATAGGTTATTACGAAAAGAATCCTCATCAAACAACTGATGAAGGAATGCCTTATTTATCTGGAAGTGTTATATACAGCTTGAGGTGCTCATTACTGCATGAAGGTAATCCTAATGTAGATAACGAACGCCTCACAAAAAAGAATGAGTCCCTACCAATAGATCACTTTGTGTTGAAAATCGAAAGTAAGAATGATTTTGATATTTACTCTGATGGTAGTGGAATTTCGGATATGTTTGGTCAGCATAGCAGATCATATAGGATGAGTATAAGAAGGATATGCTTAATTATGTGCGCGGTAGCAGAGGGCTATTATAACGAAAACAAAGAAAAATTTCATTTTAATTATGAAATTCTTGATTGGGACAAGGCAACGGAACATTTGCCGCCAATAGATATGGAAGCGTTTATGAAGGCGCTTGCAGATCCCAATTTAGGAGAATGACTACATTAGAGAGGATGGAAGAAAAATGTCGTTGGAAAATATAAGAGGAGTGATTCGCAAGATAGATTACACTCTCACAGAAGATGAAATTGATGACTGGTGTGAAGCGTGTAGATATGCAATTCAGACTGAGACATATGATTTTTCGTCCTTTTCGAGGGAGGTATATTCACAATCAGGTAAGAAAAGAGTCATTTACTCTTTTCCCAAACTGTCTGTTGAAAATATGCTCAGTCACTATTTGAAGCAACAGTTAGATAGGGCGTTTCATATTAAATATGCAAGTAGAAGCAAAATAATTAACTTATTATTTAATACATTGGTTGCAACTAAAAATATGAATGATTTTGTTATCGTAAGAGCTGATTTTAAATCTTTTTTTGATAGCGTAAAATCTGAATATGTTTATGAAAAATATATCCTGCCTTCTATAATAAAAAGAGAAGACAAACAGTTATTAGAGAAGTATGTCGAGAACTTTAAGTACTGCTATGCTGGACTGTGCTTGTCCAATGGGATGACGGAAATAGTATGTAAGGATTTTGACATTGTTTTAAAGGCTAGACTTTCAGAATACGGTGTGTTTTTTTATGAAAGATATGTAGATGACATGCTTATTATGTTTAATAACTATATCTCTGAGAATAGAATCAAAAACATAATTAGAGAAACAATTATTGAAGTTTTTGGTTCTTGTCCAGTGCGTTTAAGCAGTAGCCCTGGAAAGTTTTCGTATATATCAAGACGAAATCTTGTTCCGAGTCAGAACTTTAATTTTTTAGGATATGAATTTTTTATATTAAAAACAGTTAATGGAAGAGGAGATGAAATAATTGACTTTGAATATGGCATAGCTGAAAAAAAACGCACTAAGTATTCAAATATGATAGAGCGTGCATTTATAAATTATAAGCTGACTGGAAACGATGAAGTATTTAGACAGCAACTAAAAATTTTTTCTTCAAGAGTAGTAATTGCTAGACAAATTCTTGGTAGTAATTTTGATTGGCTTACAAAGGGGGTAATTGCTAATTATAATGAACTTCAGAATGTCTGTGATTACTTAAATGTGGATACAAAAACATTTTTGTCGGATTTATTTTATCAGTTGCTACGGAAATACGATATAAAAAGACCATATTTTTTACCTAAAAGAACAAGTAATGAAGAATCAATATACAATTTATATTCAAATATGAAAAGAAATAGATCATTGTTATTTGAAGAGAGCATAGGTGTGCCCCAAGAAGTTGTTCTTGAATGGATTCATAAAATAGATCCGTTTTATTCGGCGTATGGCAAGGATTACTATCGCATTGTGGTGGAGTATTTAGAAATGATAAAAATAAACTAGCATCCCCGAAGAGATGCTAGTTTGATACAACGTACTATCTTCGTTACAAAGATACTTTGTATAGCTGACGTGTGTAATCCGAAGATTACTAGAACATCAAATGCTCATTAATATTATTAAACGAAATGGAGCTTATGTCAATGGACTTAAACAATATAAAAAGAAATAATCTTGACTATTTATTAACTGATATATTGCCAACGGAGCTTTCTGATAGATTTACATACTCCTATTTCTATGAATTTTTACTTAGTAAATCTGATGAAATTGATGATATGATTCAGTGTTTGAAGGAAACAAAGGCAAAACCGGATGGACTCTTTAAAGGTAAGGAGTGGGCATCGATGCCTTTGAAATATTCAATTATGAAAGACTTATACACTGTAAGAGAGATAAGTTTAGTTCAACCGTTAGCAGCCATTGAGATGCTGTTGTTTGTAGAACTTTATCAAAAAGAATTATTGAATTTACTGAATAAGAATTCATGTTTTTCATTGAGATTTCATCATAAAAACAATAATCTATGTTATAAGAACAAGAACAAATCGGTCATAAGATATTTTAGTGAAGAAAGTAAAACTATGGGACGTGAAGTCCTTGAGCAGACCGGAATGTTTTTTGATATATCTCCATATAAGTCTATTGCTGCCTTTACGTCCTCGGAGGTCTGGCTTGTGTTAAATAGCAAATATAAACATTTTATTAGAACGGATTATAAAGCTTGCTTTGATAGTATTTATTCACATACGTTTACGTGGCTTATAGGAAAAGATTCAATAGATACAAAGAGTTTTGAAAGTAACTCAAATATATATTCTGCAATTGATAGAATTCTGCAAAATATAAACGCAAGAAGATCTAATGGAATTGTTGTTGGACCAGAATTTTCCAGAATGATTGCAGAATTACTTTTACAGTCTATAGATACGGCTGTCTATAATAAATTAATTAATTCAGGTGTTGAGTGTGGTCAAGATTATAATGTATATAGGTATGTAGATGACATTTTTATCTTTGCCAAAAGCGAGGAGTTAGCAACACATATTGTTGAAAAGTATTCGGAGATTGCTCGAAAATATTTATTGCAATTAAATGAGACTAAGTTGTTTTCTAGCAGAGTTCCGTTTATTCTTGATGGATGGTTAAACGAAACAAATGGGTTTACAAACAGGATGTGTGACATGCTTTTTAATTCAAAAGAAGAGCAGAAAGCTTATGTAGAAAAAATATCTGCCAAAGAAGATGATGCAGAAACACCAACTTCTGATGTATTACCATATTTACTTAAATCACACGTTGTTAGGTATGGCTCAAAAGCCAAGCAGTCAATTATGAATCAACTTAATGAGTTGATTTGCAATTATCCAAATAAAGACAGAACGATAATAGCGTACTTTTTGAGTTCCATTTTGAATCATATAGGTAAGAATAAGGATAAATGCACTATTTTTAAAAATGATGTTAAAGGATCTACTGTTTTTAGCTTTTTGGATTTGACTTTTTATGCATACTCATTTTTTCCCAATTATGGTAATACACAAAAGCTGTTACAAATAATTAGTTATGTGAGGGATGAATACGATATTTTCGAAGAAAGCACTAGATTGCAAGCCCTGATTAATAAGTATGCATTTATATTTGATAAAGCAAATATAAATGATGTTGTTAATTTATTTCTGTTTTGCAGGCAGGCAAAAATTGAAATACCATACCTTCAAGAAGAATGCATTGTTAGGAAGATAAAGGAGAAAGACGATCCCATTTTATGGGCAACTTATTTAATGTATTCACAGTATAACAGAAAATACTCTGATGAAATAAGGAGCTGCATTGAGAAAACTTTACTTGAAAAAATAAATGCAATAAGAGTTCAGAAATCTGTTTATGAATACCGAGAGTTTTGGTGGATTCTTATTTTTAATAAATGTCCATTTATTACTAACGCATCACAAAATGCAATAGATAATGCTATTACTTTATTAAATGTTCCTACGGATTCAGGATGTACACATACTTTGGTTGATATTTTTAAGAATTACCTACAGAATAGTCCTATTCAGTTTTTTGATTGGGATATAGAACGCAATGATTTCCTTAGAACATTAACTTTTAAAACTCATGAGAAGAGCATATTTAAAAACTATAAAGAAAATGCTATTTCCTTAGCGTGGGGAAGCATTTAAATGGGAGTGTCATAGTTGAGGATAGAAGATATTGAAATAAAACCTAATAATAAGAGATTTGATGAAAAAAACTGGGATATCAATGAATGGCGTAAAGAATATCCGGTAGATTATTTTAATTTGTCTGCTATGCTAGTTAAACCAGATGAGGCTATATTACGAGATGAGGTTTTTAAAGCGCTTTATAAGAGCATTAGGTTGTATATCCCGGATACGGTTTATAAGTATTATTCTTTAGATGTATCTGAAAAACGAGATGAAGAAAATCTTGATACGCTGTATAAGGGAAAAGTATATATGTCAGAAATCAAAGGATTCAATGATCCTTTTGATGGACGTGCATTTTTTTATAATCCTAAAGAATTGGAGAATATTGAAAGGTTAAAGCATTGTGGGGGCAGGCTCATTGATGATTTTAGCGAATTTGTAAGAGTTTCTTGTTTTACCAGTAATGGAGTTCAAAGTATGCCAATGTGGGCACATTATGCAAATAATCATAAGGGTTTTTGCGTTGCATATGATGTAAGAGATAGTATGGATTTGAAGTCTTGTCTTTTTCCCGTTCAGTACACAAATCAAAGACTTGATATTTCATCGGAAATGGTGAGGCAAGTTCAAAAAATCGTAAAATCCATAGATGAAACGCATCAAAAGGGGAACTTAGTGACGATGTTGGAGGATAAAACTCTTATATATCTTCCGCAGTTGCTTTACAATATTAAACATTCATCATGGTCATATGAAAAGGAGTATAGGTGTATCATTGCTTCGACTGCAAATGGGATGCCTTTCATTGATGCAAAGCCAAAAGCGATTTATATTGGAAGAGATTGTTCTGATAAGAATGCTGATTGCTTGTTTGATATAGCAGACGAGCATGAAGCTAAAATTTATAAAATGGGTTTTGATGATTGTGTTGACAGTTATGAACTTTATTACTATGAATTTTACAAATGATACATAAAATCTACACAGTAAGAAAGAATTTTATTATCGGTTGTGAGATTATTCATTTTTTAAATAATAACAGGTATAAATGTAGCAGAAGATGCCGCAAGGATTGTATCAGCAATTCAAATCATTATGGCTATGAATCAATAACAGATGTATCTATAGACTATCTGCTCGGACTTGAGAAGAACATGAATTTAGATGTTACAGGACTTGATACAGAACAGATTTGGATTTTTACTGACCTTGCGGAACATTCTCGCAAAGAGAAAAAAGCAAGATAGAAAATCCATTTATAGAGTATAGATTCTTACAGTGATGATTTTGCTCTGTCTGTTTGTCTGACTTTTTTTTGAGAAAAAACTTTTTGTTTTTATTATTATTTTTTGTCAGATTGTCTGACATTTTTTGCAAAAACTTTTTTGTATATTTTCATATGTATCTTGTCAGACTTATTTTTATATAATTAGCGCGAGAAAAATTATATAAGATACATAAAAGTATAAACTCTTTTTTATATTTCCTTTATTGCAGGTATTCCGGCACTGATTTGTATAGGAAAAATGTAT
>OHXK01000423.1_pt1 | contig 19302 bp, 10 predicted proteins | sample 1579921 | NCBI WGS metagenome assembly OHXK01 (sample SAMEA3882551, study PRJEB24775) | human gut metagenome | biome: human-associated habitat; feature: intestine environment; material: feces | place: Netherlands | collected 2009/2010 | reverse complement strand
TTCCGAAAATGGGGTTATCACAGATCCATTCTCCCTTTCCGCAGATCACACACTTCAGGATGCAGATGACCTTATGGCAAAATTCCGCATCTCCGGTGTACCAATCGTAAAAGAAGATGGTACTCTGATCGGTATCATCACAAACCGTGATCTCAAATTCGAGACCGATTTCACTAAGAAAATCAGCGAGAGCATGACCAGTGAAGGGCTGATCACCGCTCCGGAAGGTATTACTCTGGACGAAGCAAAAGCAATTCTTGCAAAAGCCAGAAAAGAAAAACTTCCAATTGTTGACAAAGACTTCAAATTAAAAGGTCTGATCACAATCAAAGATATTGAGAAACAGATCAAATATCCGCTTTCTGCAAAAGATGAACAGGGACGTCTGCTCTGCGGTGCCGGTGTAGGTATCACAGCAAACATGATGGAGCGTATCGATGCTCTGGTAAATGCACATGTAGATGTCATCGTCGTAGACTCCGCACACGGACATTCCGCAAATATCATCAAAGCAGTACGCCAGATCAAAGAAAAATATCCGGATCTGCAGATTATCGCAGGTAATGTTGCAACCGGTGCAGCTACCAAAGCACTGATCGAAGCAGGTGCTGACGCAGTCAAAGTAGGTATCGGACCTGGTTCTATCTGTACTACACGTGTCGTTGCAGGTATCGGTGTTCCGCAGATCACAGCTGTTATGGACTGCTATGAAGTAGCCAAAGAATACAATATTCCGATCATCGCAGATGGTGGTATCAAATACTCCGGAGATATGACAAAAGCTCTGGCTGCCGGTGCCAGCGTATGTATGATGGGTTCCATGTTTGCAGGATGTGACGAAGCTCCGGGTGCTTTTGAATTATATCAGGGACGTAAATACAAAGTGTACCGTGGTATGGGATCTCTTGCAGCTATGGAAAACGGAAGTAAAGACCGTTACTTCCAGCAGAATGCAAAGAAACTTGTTCCGGAAGGTGTGGAAGGCCGTGTTGCTTATAAAGGCAGCGTAGAGGATATTATCTTCCAGCTCATCGGCGGTATCCGTGCAGGTATGGGTTACTGCGGTGCTCCTACCATCAAAGATTTGATCGAAACCAGCAACTTTGTGAAGATTTCCGCTGCATCACTGAAAGAGAGCCACCCACATGATATCCATATCACAAAAGAGGCTCCAAACTACAGTATCGACGAGTAAATGTGCTCTCATGATGCAGATTTAAAATTTAATATTTAATTAAAAAAGGAGAAGAACTCAGATGAGTGCCTGGGGCTAAGACGCCCTGCATCACTAATCTGAGTTCTTCTCCTTATCTACGTTCCATAAGTTTATCTCAGTCGAGAAGACTCCCACTTCTGTAAGTGGTGAGTAATAACAAGCCTTTCTCAGTGGGAGTACAATCTCCGACTGAGATAAACGCTCCGCGAGGATGTGCAGTGATTCTGAGAAGAATATGTCAGCTTTCGCTGACCAGAATCACGCACCAAGTCTCACGTACGTTCGACTTGAATTTGTACTACTCCATTCCTGCCGTATTTCCGGTCGTGTCATCCACATGATCTCTCTTGACATCAGTATCTCCGGTTACACCGTTCTTGATGGCTTCTCCGGTGTCTTCCACTGCGTCTTTCGCATTCTCTGCCGCATCTCTCATATTTTCACCGGTTGTTTCATAATCGATCCCGTTTGTATCAGATCTGTCATTTACGGTTCCGTTACTATCCGTTGTGGCATTATCATCCACGATGTTATTGCCGTTGGCTCCGTTTTTATCGGTGCCGTTCTCTGTAACAGAATGATTGTTTGTCCCATTGTTCATATCCTTATTATTTTTTCCACATGCAGCAAAGGTGGTCAGACTCAGTGCCAGCACAAGAATAAATGCGATCTGTTTCAATTTGTTCATATCGGTAATTCTCCTTTTCACATCAGTTTTATATTCTTACTATGCGACATTTTTTTCTTTTTATTCATAATCTGTTTTTTTCCCTTGTTCGAATTTTGCAGAAGTGCTTTTGCCTCTTCTATTCTGTGTAAAGCGGACATTTGCAATCCGCTTTCACTACTTGCTCATGAACGCAGTCGCTTTGATTTACATGTTTTATTACTTTCGCATTTTTGAATGGAAGATCAATGATGCCAGATAGCCAAAGATCAATGCCGCCGACACACCTGCCGCACAGGCGGTGAATCCGCCGGTAAACAGGCCGAGAAATCCGCTCTCGTCAATGGCCGTCTTCATTCCTTTCCACAGCGTATTTCCAAATCCAAGCAGCGGCACAGTCGCTCCCGCACCAGCAAATTTGGTAAACGGTTCATAGATTCCGACCGCCCCGAGCACAGCACCGGAACACACCAGCAATACCATCACCCGCCCCGGAAGCAGTTTCGTCTTATCCAGTAGTATCTGCACCAACGCACAGATGGCTCCGCCCACCCAAAATGCATTCACATAATCCATAGCAGCCTTCCTCCTATCACATTCTTATGATTTTGGCTTCAGTTCTCAGCGGCTTCCAGCACAACTGCATGTGCGATGCCCGGAATGTTTTCCCCCTCATTGAAACTGATTTTGGACAACAGTGCCCCTGTCGGCACGAACAGGATCCGCTTCAGTTCGCCCCGGCGCAGCATCGGCAGAAAATGCGCACACATGGTGACTGCCGCACAGCCACAGCCACTGCCGCCGCTTCCTGTGCCCTGGGCTTCATTGTCAAAGATTTCCAGTCCGCAATCTGTATGAAAGCTTCCAATGTCGATCTTTTTCTGTGCCAACAGATCCAGTAAGATTTCTCTGCCGACAGCCCCCAGATCCCCGGTAATGATTTTGTCATACCAGGATGGACTTCTGGAAAAATCTTGCAGATGCGCCTGAATACAGGCCGCTGCCGCCGGAGCCATAGCGGCTCCCATATTCATGGAATCTCGCACACCGTAATCTACGATTTTCCCGGTGGTGATGCCGGTGATGCGAACACCACAAACCGTTTGTTCTGTATCATCTGCGATTTTTTGTTCCGCTCTTTTTATCATCGGACTTCCTAAATCAGTTCTTTTTCTGTTGTCTGAGTGGTTCTGCTTTTTACCGGATTCTCTGCCAAGTAAAAAGGCTCCGGCTCCCGTAACCGTCCAGGTAGTACATAAGGGCCTTTGATTGGCATACTCCAGGGGAAAGCGAAACTGCTTCTCCGCACTGGCAAAATGGCTGGAAGTAACGGCACCCACCACATCTGCATAACCTGCTGCCACCGTCATTGCCGCTAACGCCAGTGATTCCCCGGCGGTGGAGCATGCTCCGTACAGGCCAAACAGCGGTATTTCAAAAGGCTGCAATCCGAAGGATGTCGCCATGGACTGCCCCAGCAGATCTCCGGCGAACAGATATCGCAGTTCCTCCGCCTTCAGACCGGCTTTTCCCAGTGCCAGCGTCAATGCTTCTTTTTGCAAGGTACTCTCCGCCTCTTCCCAGATATCACAGCCAAAGTTGTCATCTTCACCGATCAGATCGATTTCATGACCGATGGGGCCTTCGCTTTCCTTTGTGCCTGCGATACAGCCACTGCTGATGATCCAGGGCGGATTTTCAAACTGCAGGCTCTGTCGTCCCATCTGTTGTGCCATATTCACTCATCTCCTTTGTAAAATCTTCTTGTTTTCCGGAAAAGTATTTGTAATTCAAACCAAAATATTCATTTTTTTGCACAAAAAAACACAGCCTCCGGAATTTTTCCAAAGGCTGTGCTTCTATAACCAATTATTGATTTTTTTCAATAAAATCAATAATTTTCTTATTCTGCTGTGATGCGATCCATCAGATCTGCAACGTCCATCAGATCTACGGTTCCGTCACCATTGATGTCGCCAAGGTAAGTATCGACTTTCTCACCGGCTGTCACTTTATCCAGAAGCTGAGCTGCATCTGTCAGATCAATGACTCCGTCGCCGTTGATGTCTCCCAGTGTTCCGCGGGCTGTTCCTACAAGAACGGTGCAGCGGGTCGGTACTACGGTTGCATCTTTGTATGTATTCATACCGCTTCCACCGTATCCGGAGCAGGTATAAGTACAGGTTCCGCTTACTTCGATCGTGTATTTACCGTCTTTCGGGAAGGTTACTTTGAACTGTCCGTGCTCATCTGTCTTAGTTCCAAGTGCTTCTGCTACGTTTCCATTTTCATCATAAACAGTAACGGTTGCATTAGCCGGAGCTGCTGTGACCGGGCTGTCCGGACCGCTGTTCATAACGCTGAGACCGTTTACGGTAAAGCTGTTCTCTGCGTTAACATCGGTTTTGTATGTTGTTTCATCAAACCATGTGTACAGATCGGAATATTCTATCGTATTTGCATATACAAAGAGTCCCAGCTGATCGCCATCATTTACTGCGGTCTGTGTACCGTATACCCATGCATGGTTCAGCACATAAGATACCATACCTGTGTTGACACCCCAGAAACGGGTTATCCAACCACTGTCGGTATCTACATAGCCATCTGCGCCACCGTAATAGTATTCCTCATGCAATGCACGGAATACATCACTCATAGTGTACTGACCATCACCGTCTCTGTCGTATACAGTGACCGGTGCATTCCACAGTAACGTTCCTTCTGAACCGGATACAAAAATACCCTTATCACTGTAAGATACATAAGCTGTAATATGAGCTGCTGTCTCCTCTTGTTTATCTTTTACGGAGATTTCCACCGTTGTTGCTGCCAGGTCTGCCACTGCATCTTTACCGGTATAGGTGATGGTAACGGCTTTATCCTCTTTGGTCAGTCTGCTCTTCGGTGCATAATTGTACGCTGTGGTTTCTTCTGTGCTGCCATCCTGATAAGTAACAGTTACTACCATTCCGGTCGGGTTGAACAGGTTACCTTCTTCGTACTCTGTCTTGTTCGGTGCTTTTGTCACCGCGATAGAAGCTACCTTATTTACCGTAACTGCTACGGAAGCTGCTTTGCCGCCGTAAGTAACCAGTACATGATCGGTGTCTGCTGCAATGGTATCCGGTGTTACTTTGTAGTCTGTGATCTCACGGACACTTCCGTCATTGTAGGAAGCTGTCACTACCATACCTGTTGCATCAAATTTCTCACCGATGCGGTAACTTGTCTTTGCAGGCGGTGTAACGACTTCGAGTTTCTCCAGAACTATGTCTTTGACATCTACGGATACATCCGTCGTCTTTGTTACGCCACCCAGTGTGTAACTGATGGTCACATTCTGTTTTCCGGATGTTGCAAATGCTTCTTTCGCAAAGCTGTAATTGCTGATTTCTTTTGTAAAGTTTCCTTCGCTGCCTTTGTAGGTTGCGGTTACTTTCATGCCGGAAGCATCGAATTTCTCGCCTACATAGTAGGAAGTCTTGGTCGGCTGTGCGGTTACTTCAATGCTCTCCAGTTTTCCTACCGGAATGGAGATATCCGGAAGCTGTCCCATGTACGCACTTGTATTCGGAGACAGATTCTCCCATGTCTTGACCATAGCTCGATGCGCACCGTAATCGCCGCCGAATCCTGCTACGTTAAAAGTTCCTTTGGAAAGTACAAAGTGTTCTGCAGAATAGTCTTCCGGAACAATCAGTGCATCTTTTACTGTTACGATCGGGTTATTGTATCCGGAAGAATCTGTTCCTTCCTCTACGAAATTCTCAACCGTCTGTTTGTAACCTGTGGAGCCAAAGAAGTAATATCCATAAGATCCACGCAGGTTTCGTGCTTTCTTTCCTTCCAGACCGCTGATTTCATTGTAGATTGCTGCTGCATCTGTATTATACAGTCTCATACGTGTTACCGGATTGAACAGCGTATCAAATGTGACGGATACTTTTTCACCCGGTGCGACTACTGCCTGATCCAAATCCTGACCGTTTACTTTTACGGTTACGTGTTTTGCGGTAATCACCTGATACTCCGCTTTTCCGTCTTTTTCCAATTTTACGATGTTACGGCCATTTGTCAGTGGAACATTGTAGCTACCGTCTTTCTCTGCTGCCAGTGCCTTGAATCCGCTGAAGCTTAATGCATCATTTCCGATGGTCGGATTTGCAACGGATACACTGACATCTTCTGTCTCCGGTGTAAAGGTATAAGTACCTGTCTTGCCGGTAAAGTAGATCGGATCCAGTTCCGCATCCAGTGCATCGCCTGCCTGTTTGCTGCTCTTGCCCTGATTCAGATCTTTGTTCAGTGTCATACCTGTGGTGATTCCACTGTCTCCGGAACCTACGGAAACGACGAATACACCGGTGTTCTCCGGCCAGATTGCACCATAGAAACCGTTCGGATCATAGTTGTCGTAGGAATATTTTACATCATCGTGATAGTTCAATGTCATCGAGTCATAGGTAACAAGTACGATAGCTGTTCCGTTTCCTACTGCTTTTACGGTTCCATCATTACCTACGGTAATGACATCGCTGCTTGCCTTACCATCCAAACCTACAACCTGATAATGAAAATCCGGCTCGATGAGACGGTAATCTTTTCCCAGTACCCATGTGACATTACTGCCCCACCAGTTACGTTTTGCATCTAATTTGAAGGTATTGCCTTCCTCCAGTTTCAGATACCCCTGTGCATTAACATTCAGATACAAGTCTGCCATATTCGCGCCGCCGTTGGAAGCAGTGTTGCGATCCAGCGTTGTCTTAGTATTGCCGGACGGCTTCAGCATAGCTGTGCTGACTACGATCCTGGAATCAGCTCCGTCTACCGTCGTTCCGTTATATGTGACATAAGAAGCTCCGCCGACATGGTAGTACATTTTGCTGGTCATTGCCACATGGAAAACAAAATCAACGGTTCCGTCCTCCTGTGCAGCAGTGCTGTCTGCTTTGTACGCAGCGATCTGTCCATCTGCCATCTGCTCACAGATTGCTACCTCTGCGTCTGCCGGGGCATTGATCGTCAGTGCGCCTGTCTTCAGTTCTTCTGTCAGAGACAGTATGGAAGTATCTTTTGTGACTGCTACCCCCTGTGTTCTGGATGCCATCACGTTATGCGCTTTTACATACGCATCTGACGGAATTGCAGCCAGATAATAGGAAAGGTTCTTATTTGCGCTCAGCAGCGTCGGATATACGGTATATCCATCTGCATTCACATAGGAATCACCCATGGTTGCAGTACTCACATCATTTTTCAGCTGTACGGAAAAATCTGTTGCTTCTGCTTTCTGTCCGTCAAATTCATTGGTCAGGGATACTTCGGTCTGACGCAGAAATACACGAACGGTGCGTCCATCCACAGTGCTTGTCTGACTGTCCGGAAAGGTGAATGCTCCGCCGCCCAGGCTTCTGCCCTCTGCGCTGACTGCACGGTAGGAATACGTGCCCGGATACAGTGTCATGGTATAAACGTCGTATGCATTGTAAAGTTCTGTATCTGCACTGACGTCTGCGATCACCTGTTCCGTATCAAAGATGTCATGTCCTGCTTTATCGAGACCTGCGGATGGAGCAAATTTCAGTCCGTTTGCTGCCAGGATTCCCTTTGGTACATAGACTTCCACATTGTATGGCTGCTCTGTGACGGTTACGTCGCAGGAAGCTTCCACACGGTTACCCAGTGCATCTGTTGCAGTAACGGTAATCACTGCATTGCCCGCTTTCAGACCTGTGATCCTGCCATCTTTCACACTGACAATATCCGGTGCGGAACTGCTCCAGTTCAATGTCGTCATAGCAGTTTCCGGTGTCACATCTGCATGCAGCGTCTTGCTGTCTCCCTGAATCAGATTTGTTTCTGTATCGGATAACGTTACTTCTTTTACTGCGTCTGTCGTATTTTGGATCACAACCGGATACTCTACTGTTTTACCATTGGTATCGATTGTCAGAGTTGCCTTACCTTTGCTCACACCGTTGATCTTGATCTTATCCACGATATCATTCGGTTGGGACTGACTGCCGGCGCGGGTAAGGATCTCAGCGGTAAAAATACTCTCATCGGATGATTTTACGCTTACTTTCTGTCTGCTGACACTCAGAATCGGAGATGTATTGACTGCCTGATATTCTTTGCTTTCGCCTTCCAGTACTTTTACGACTTTCTCGCTGATTTTAGAAGCCATTCCGCCTTTAAAAGTAATTTCGACATCCGCAATTCTTCCATCTCCGGCTTTTGCTGTAAAAGTAATTGGTCTGTTCGAACTAAACACATTGTAAGTAATCAAACCTGTACTTTCATTGATCGCACAGGTATTCATGTCCGTTCCCAGTGTCGGAATAACACTCACATTTGCACTGGACCAGAATACACTCTTCACTTCCGGATTTCCACTCACAGATGTCTGAACCTCTGCAGGTTCTTTTTCCAGAAATGCACTCTCAATGGTATCTACAGAAACATTCGATGCTGTTGCATCCAGTGTTCCTTTCAACTGATATTCAGCCTGTGCCGTATCACCTGTTTCTGTCTCTGCCACCACCAGTATTTTATCCGTATCACCGGACGGACGTTTCTGTGCTTTTGCTTTAAGAGTCTGCTCTTTCTTCACCAGAGCAAAACTTGTTTTATATTCACCAAGCAAATGTTCTTCGCTTACTGATTCGCCATCATAGATATGGAACGTTACTTTCATATTGCTTGGCAGTGAATCTGCCAGATTTACTGCCAAATTCACATACCAGTTGTTCCCGGAAGATGGTAATGCATATTCAGCCACCTGCATGTTTTCAATCTTGTAAGGACTTTCAAAAATCGCACGATATGTCATATCCTTATCAAGCGTTACCTGGAGCTTGGAATCACCTTCGACCGGTATCCATGTCTCGCCGCCATCACCGGACTGCTCCCAGCGCACAAACTTATACAGGGATGCTGCATCTGCGATCAGCGTATGTGTCTCTCCTCCGTCACGTACCTGGCTAATTGTTCCGCCAGTCGTCTGAACCAGACTGAGCTGGTAAACCACCTCCGGCATTTTTTCAAAAACAGGTGTGATGTGGCATACTTTCAACGCCCCATCCTGTGATGTCGTACCTTCATAATTCAGATAGTAAGTATTTCGATTCTGATATGGAGACTGATACATTTTAAAATGCCAGTCAGAATCTGCCACGGTTAAAAATCCTTTCAGTGCACTTACTTCATTCGGTCCAGCCGCAACAGCAGCCGTTTCCGGGAAGGTTCCATCAAAAAACCGGTCACCTATCTGCCAGCCACGAAACAGGTAGGTATCCGTATCCCAGTTCGTATCCCGCATCTGCGCAAGGTTGCCGCTAAATGATCCGATATTGGTAATCCGTTTCGGCAGAGTACCATTTACACCCCATAATGTCACTTTACTTAATGAATCATCCGATACTAAAGTACCATCCGACTGACGAAGCATTGCCTTGTCAATCTCCACGCGCGGACGTGTTCCTGTTTTATAACAAATTTTGGCAATTGCAGTAGTAACTACTGTTGGCGTCATATTTTCCTGCAAACCTTTGTTTGTTATAATAGCCCGATAATACTTTGTCTGACCAACCGTGACCTTCGGTACATAAGTGCTGACCAGTGGGGCACTCATTGTAGTTCCTGCGCCTTCAGCATCGGTAAATGTACTTCCGTCATCGGACACCTGCCATAAAATCGCCAATGTATTCTTGTTGTAATCAGATGGATTGTACTTCAACTGTACGCGCAGCTGACCTACTTTGTCCGAGTCATCGGCATAATAAGTAGCCGACTGACGACTGAGATCTGTCAGGACTGAATAAAAGACCGGTGCCGGTGCTGCTGTCACTGTATCATCCGCCTGTACTGCGACAGGACTGTTGCTGCCTGCTGCCAGTGCTGATATGGATGACATCGGTAACAGACTGAACACCATCAGCAAAGCAAGCATCAGCGACACAATTTTTTTGCTGTGTTTTTTCATTTTCTTCTCCTTTTTCCTGTAGGCTCCCCAAAACCTTCTCCCCCATTGTAGTTCTAAAGATTCCGAGTATTTGTTGTTTACTATCTATATAAACCGCTTTCCTGCGGATTGTATCTGTTTTTTGAGGAACAAAAATAAACCCCCGATATGCTTTCGGACATTTATCTACTGAGCTGCAACTGCCTGTATTCTGACTTAAAGTTCCAACCTACTCATTGTCCCTTCCCAGTTTCCCAGTGGTATCGACAACTTTCGTCCTTATTACAGCGGAGATAAACCGTGCCGGATTCTGACCGGACTTCCTAGATTGTATTTCTATCATTCCTCAGTTGTAATATGCTCCCTATTCAATTTTATACTGTTCTTATCATAGCACATCCATTGCATCGACATCAATCATTCTGACACAAAATTCTTAATATTTTTTTAATAGAAAAAGAACCTCCGATCTCAATTTTCTGAGATCAGAAGTTCTCTTTTTTCTGTCTGACGGATTCCTTAAAACAGCGGTGTCTTATATACGCCGTCTGCGATCAGCTGTGCAAATGCATCTACTACCGTCTGTCGGTCTTCCTGATAGGTTACACCAAACCACTTGTCCTGTGTCTCCAGAACTTTGACCGTTACTTCACCATTTGCAAGCATATCGCCGATGATGGTCGGAAGCAGATACTCTGCTTTGATGTTGCCCGGCTCCACATTTGCCAGAAACTCTGCGAATCCTTTGTCAAGTACATCAAGAAACTCCGGTGTCACGCCCCACATATTCATAGATACATGCGTTCCTTCCGGAATCTCGCTGCCATTTTCATCTTTTACAATACCGTCTGTATCACGGGCAATGCCGCTGGTCTCAACGATCTTCTGAAGCATCTCCTCATCATCGACCTGACATACACCACGGGTAACGGTTCCGTTATCGCTGAGCGTGTTGTCCAGAATAAATCCTGCCATGCAATACTGATATTTGGTATTGCCGCAGTTTACCAGATAATCATGCACTTTTACAAATGCTTCTTTTCCATAATAGTCATCTGCATTGATCACTGCAAACGGCTCGTTTACCACACCTTTGCAGCATCTTACTGCCTGACCGGTTCCCCACGGTTTTGTGCGGTCTGCCGGTTTTTCAAATCCTTCCGGGAGATCATCCAGAGACTGGAATACATATTCCACATCACAGATTTTCTCGATACGGTCTCCGATCACTTCTCTGAAATCTTTCTCGATATCTTTACGGATGATAAACACGATTTTATTAAATCCTGCTTCCAGTGCATCATGAATGGAATAATCAATAATAATCTCGCCATTCGGCCCAACCGGAGTCAGCTGTTTCACACCACCGCCGAATCTGGAGCCAATGCCTGCCGCCATAATAACCAATGTTGTATTCATACTGCTATTTCCTTCCTGAAATCTTCTAATTGTTTTTTCCTGTATTTAACAGAATTGTAACATTTTTTCTCTGGTTCGTAAAGCATAACCTTAGTTTCCAATCATAATTTGAACATTTTTCATGCATATTCATGCATATTCTGCTAAAAATCGTGTTTTTTCACAAAAATATGTCTCCCTGGCATCCAATCCCGGGAGACATCCATTTTTCTGTCCAAAGATATGCTGTTTTTATTTCCGTTTTTTGGAGATTTTCACACCGGCCGTAATACCAACCACTGCCGCTGCCACCACAACAATGACGAATACCGCCACTGGCGCGGAACCATTTTTTGTTGTTCCTTTTCCTCTGACCATTTTTCCGGTATCATCGGCACCGGTATCGGAACTGGCATTCGCCGGACCACTTACGCTGTCCTCCGGGTCCATACTGATTGCAGCCACATCATTCCCGCTCTCTGCACGTTCGCCACCTTTTTGTGCCTTCTCTTCTGCGGAATCCGTCCCGGCTGCGTTGCTGCCCTCTGTTCCCGGATGTGCAGAATCTCCTGTCGCTCCTCCATGATTTCCGGAATCTGCTCCCGCATTGGATGCTGATTCATTTGCAGCACTGCCACTTCCTGCTGCTCCATTGCCTGTCCCGTTCACACGGACAGCTGCTGTCAGGGAGACTTTCTCACTGCTTGCATTGCCGTCTGTATAATACAGATCCTGGATTGTGACGGTCACCGGCTCTTCACTCGCCTGCAGGATTTTAAATTTCAATCCATAAGATGCAGTTGAAAATGTATGCTCTCCGGAACTGCTCAGATAAGAAAAATTACCTCCTGAAGAAGATACCATGGCATCCGCCGGAAGTTCCTTCGTGTCCAGTCCCTGAAACTCCAGTATATTTTCATCATAATTGCCACTTAATTTTCCGGAAAATCCACGCAGTGCCTGTTTTGTGCTGATCTTCACAGGAATTTCCACCACATCTCCCACAGCGCCACTCACATCGCCGGCTGTGGTTTCTACCTGAAAGCTGCTCTGTGATGCATCAGCTTCCACAGCGGTACCTGCCAGCCCCGTTGCCATAAGAAGCACTATGATGCCTCGCAGTAATTGCCTCGTTTTTTTTCTGAGTATCATTCTTCTCTTATCCCCCATTTCACTTTTATGTACACTTAGATTCTTTGAACCGCAAGATTGTGACATGTCCTACCACTTAAATCACTGATTTTGAAGTGGGCTTCTTGGTCAATAACTCTACTGCTTAAATTCATTCTTTCATCTCACTGCTCCAGAAGAGTATAACATCGGAATCCAAAAATGTCTCCCTGAATTTCTCAGAGAGACACTTTTTATATTATGATTTGGGTGTCAAAACATCCAAATCTCGATTACACGGATTGTTCCATGCTTTGCGTTCTGCCCTTATCGGTTTACGCAGCCGTTATGTACATAATATCTGCCACTGCTGACTTTTGTCCAGCCGGTAAAATCAAACACTACTTTTCCATGACGGATATACCACCAACCATACTCATTCTGGGCAATTCCGTTATAATTTGTATTGACTTTTCCGCCTTCCACACGCCACCAGGATGCACCGTCAAAATCCACACCGGTACGGTTGAAATCAATCTTTCCACCGATGACTCTCCAGTTTCCGTTTTCATTGGATGCAAAACCGTTGTAGTCAAAATCAATTTTTCCACCGGCAAGTCGCCACCAGCCATTTTCATTGGCCGTCAGACCGTTATAATCGAAATCAACCTTTCCTCCGTGGATCTGCCACCATCCATATTCATTGGATGCAAGTCCGTTGTAATCGAAATCGATCTTTCCTCCGGTCAGGTACCACCAGCCGTTTTCATTGGAACATAAACCGTTGAAATCAAAATTTACAAATCCATTATCCACACGGAACCAGCCATGTTCGTTGGATGCAAGTCCACAAGCCTGATACTGGATCACACCGTCAATAGCATACACCCATCTCTGCAGACTCTGGTCGTAAACGATGCTGCCGGATGCAGGCTGATACCAATAGTCAAAATCTACCGCTGTATTGATACCGTTAATTTTTGCATTGTCACTGCACTGCCAGAAATCAATCTGACCGCCATAACGCTGTCCCTTATCTTTGCTCTCTTTGTAAGTATAGGTATTATAACGTGCCATCCAGATCTGGTAATCCTTCCGCAATGCGGCAGTATTCAACTCCTTCTCACACCATCCTGCATTTGCATAGATCATGGTCGAATAACCGGCTGCCCGGATGGTATCACAGTAAGCCCTCGCACACGCTGTCTTCTGTGCTTTACTCAGGTTCGCATTGTACAGTCTGCCGACACAGTTGCCATACTTATCATTGGCATATTCGTAATCAAATGCGACCGGCATTTCAAAACTGCATCCGTTGATAATGCTCAGTGTCTTATTCGCTTCTTCTACTGCCTCCTGCGGTGTCGTTGCCTGGGAATAAAAATATGCGCCGACTTTTAATCCGACATTTTTTGCACCTTTGTAGTATTCTGCAAATCTGCTGTCCTGTGCCATACTTCCGGAACCGTAAGCGCGGTATCCTGCACGCAGGATCACGAATTGTACCCCGGATGCTTTAACTTTATTCCAGTCAATACTTCCCTGATGATAGGATACATCAATTCCCGCAATGACATTTTTACCTGTTACATTTTCAGAATTATGTATGTATGTCGTCGTTCCACCGTTATACTTCGGCCAGCTTGTCGTCACGTTGCTGCTGCTTCGTGCCAGCTCACCGGCCGAAGAACGGTAAGCCGCTTCATCGGATGTCCCCAAGTTTTCCTGTTCCTGCTGCTGTCGATATGCCCTTCCGTTCAGCGGATCCTCCGGATCCCAGTCAGATGGATACGTTGCTGTCGATACATCCAACACTTCGGTCTCATCGGAAGCAGAACCTGCTGTCTGATAAACCGCTGTCTGCCCTGCTCCATCAGCTTCTGCTGCATATCCTGTCACACTGCCCATGGAAGCTATCATGGATGCAATCAAACACATTGCCGCAAATCTTTTCATTTAAAACCTCATCTTTCTTTCCTATGTTCTGGCCAGATCAATAAATCTGTCCTTTTTTGCTCAATTACTTTTATTATAGCGGCATTCCACAGACAGAACAAGACAAAATTCATCATTCCTGCGTGTTTTTTAATCCTTTTTTTAATTATTTATCGACCATCTGTTCTTTTCTGGCAAAAATTTACACTACCTCAACCTGAAGTCCTGTCACCTGACCGTTTTCCATCTGATAGTGATACCGAATCATCACCCTCTGGTTTTTTTCCACATTGTAAGGCACTGTGCCGGTATAAGGACCGTTCAGGTCAAAATTCACCCTGCCGTCATTGCATGCCCACAAACCGTTTGCATTCGCTGCAAAACTGTCCGGTTCCGTATGTGTTTCTGCCATTTTCCAGTAAGCACAGCGTCCGTTGTTAATCATCCACCAGGCAGTTTCACCATCAATGCTGCCATACACAACGTCTTCGTAAGAATTATCAAATCGTCCGTTTGTAACATAATAGCAGGAATATCCATCCGCCATTACAAATCCTGTCGTTTCATAGCTGTATCTGCCATTTTTCACATACCACAGCGTACCCTTGTAATCCACGAATCCATTATAAGAGAAATCTACTTTGTGGTTTTTCACATACCACCAGCTTCCATCGTAGTACACCAGTGTTTCTTCGTCATACTTTTTGTCATTCTCGGTGCAAATATAGCCGTCTGTCACCTGCCACCATGCAGTCTCTCCATTCAGAGTCAGATACGCCAGACTATTATTTTCTTTCTGTACACGGCCATCCTGAACCAGATAACATTTTTCATTCTCATATACCAGACCAGTATAAGAAAAATCTACCTGACCATTTCGCACATACCACGCATCCTCTGCCAGGTGGTAGCTATGATCCTTTGCCCGAACAATTCCTGTATAGGAAAAATTTACCTGTCCGTTTCCACCCACATACCACCAGCTGCCGTCATCCGGATTTGGAAGCAAGGTATAAGTAATCTGTTGTCCTTCTAAAAATCCATACCAGCCTTCTATTCCATCCAGATTCAGATAATATACACCAGAGCAGGTCTGATCTATCTGACCACCCACGAGCCAGCAATATTTTTCGGCGGGTATAACATGATCTGGATAAATATACGCACCGTTGCGGCTGAAATCTACCTGACCGTCTCTGACATACCACAGATGTCCGGTTCCGTTTTCTTCCCGCACAGACTCGAAACCGTTTTTGGAAAAATTTACCTGACCGGTCAGGCTGTCAATGCACCACCAGCCGGCTTCATTTGGCAGCAGATTTGCTACTCCATACGGTGCTGTCGTCGCCAGCTCTCCTTTGTAAAATCCATACCAGCCGGATACACCATTTACCGTTGTGTAATAGACACCATGCACACGTTCATACGTTTTTCCATTTACAAAATAATATTTGTACGGTTTATGGAAGTTCTCACTTTTTCCTTCCAGCACACCGGAAAATCCGAAATCTACCTGCCCGTTTTTCACATACCAGGTTCCTGCACTATTCTGACACACACCGGTATAGGAAAAATCAACCTCGCCACCTTCCCCGATGTACCACCAGGAACCATTGTACTCCACCAGCTGATGATATGCCCCGGTCACCATGCCGTCCTTAAAATTATACCAGCCCTCAGTGCCATTGATCGACACATAGCAAAGTCCGTTCACACCGGTATCCACCTTACCATCTGTCACATAGTACCAGTTCGTCCTGTCGTTCTCTCTCTGACTGACCACACCGGTATGATCAAATTGTACTTTTCCTTTCGCAACATACCAGGTTCCTGCTTCGTTGGCACACAGACCGGTGTAGGAATTGTCCACACGGTACCTGCCCACATACAGCCACTCATCCCCAACCGGCTGCAGTGTACCGTTTGCTTTGTCAGACACTTTTCCATGTTCCATATAGTACCAGTTACCGTCATTGAGCTGCTGCATTCCATGTAACGTCATCGGATCGGTACCCTGAGACAGTTCCGGTGCTGACACTTCCTGCACAGCCACCGTTTCTGACTGCTCTTCTGCTGCCATGACCGATACCGGTGCTCCTGCTGTCAGGGCCGCCGCCACCACCAGCGCCACTGTTTTTGCAAATCGTTTTTTCATATGTATTTTCCACCTCTCTCCCTGTTTGTATGCTGCGTTTTCTGCAACCATTTATTTAACGATCTAAAACAGTTGCCTGCATAGATGTTACCAGACCATTCTCTACCTGGTAAATATAGCTTACATATATTGAATCCTCTCTGGAAACAGAATAATAAGTTCCATATGAATATTCACCGGTCACATCAAAAGCAACCTCGCCATTCACAATTGCCCACAGGCCATTTTCATTAGCTGCAAAGCTGTCCGGTTTTCCATTCCATGCCGCATTCGCAGAATGCACACAGTTTCCATCCTTTACCTGCCACCAGCTGTTCTTTCCATTCAATTCCGCATAGATTGCTCCATAGAAAGTTTTATTATACTGACCGTTCTGCACATATGCATAAGTATCTGCTTCCTCTGTATTGACAAAACCTGTCTTATCGAAGTTTACACGACCATTTTCCACATACCATCTTGTACCATCATGTTCCACAAAACCAGTGTAGGAAAAATCTACCTGACTGTTATATACCGCCCACCAGCTGCCGCCATAATAGCACAGTGTGTAGTAATAATTCGTATTGTCAAAGAGGGTACCATGGTCTACTTCCCACCAGCCGTCTTTCCCGTCAATGGTAGCCTGTACCAGTCCGTTCAGATCACTCTGCAGCATTCCGTTCCGGACATATACATAATGATTATTTATCTTTACCCATCCATTACTGGAAAAATCTACCTGACCGTTTCTGACATACCAGCTATCAAATTTGTCTCCATTTTGATCATATCTTTCAGCAATGCCGGTATAGGAGAAATCAACCAGTCCGTCATCTCCGGTATACCACCAGCTGCCGTCATACGGATTCATCAACACTTCGTCCTCTGTCTGCATTCCCTGAAAGAATCCATACCAGTTTGTCTGTCCATTTACTGTGAGCTGGTACACACCATTGACATTCGGATCCACCTGACCATTTGTGATGCAGCACAGAATGTCTCCATAGTATCTGGTGTGATAATTATAAAGTCCGTTAAAATTGAAATTGATCTGTCCATTTTCCACATACCAGTAATGGTACCAGTCGTCATCCTCCGTGATACCCAATCCGTTATAATTAAAATCTACCAGTCCGGTTTTCGGATTGATATACCACCAGCCGCTTACATTTGACAGCACTCTGCCCGGCGCTTCGTAGTAGTCATCCGATGTTGCCAGTTCCCCTTTATAGAATCCGTACCAGCCTTCTGCTCCGTTTACCTTTGTATAAAACACGCCGGTCAGATTTTCGTTTGCCTTTCCATTAATAAAATAATACTGGTACGATCTGCTTCCTTTTTTTCCTTCAATCACACCGGTATAACCGAAATCAACCTGACCGTTTCTGAGATAAAACCAGCCATATTCATTTGACTCAACGCTGTTGCAGGTAAAATCAACCTGACCGTTGACGATTCTCCACCAACCATACTCATTCGGTGCAATTCCTGTGTAAGAATAGTCTACGTGACCGTCACGGACATACCACCAGCCATACTCACTGTCTACTACGCCGGTACAGCCAAAATCTACTGCTCCGTTTACAATACGCCAGCATCCCGCATCATTGAATCCAAGTCCCGTGTAAGAGAAATCCACTTCTCCGTTTTTGACATACCACCAGCCATAGTCATTATCTGTCACACCGGTGTAATCCTTATCCACTTCGCCTTTTTCATTTGCATAATACCATGCCGTACGGCCATCCACAGCGATATATTTCAGCGAATAAACATCCTCCTGTTCATCCGCATTTCCGGAGTCATCTACATCATCCTTCGTGTTTCCGGCACTCATAACTTCAGCATTTACAGCTTCTTCATTCGTTACTTCATTCTGTGCCGCGTACACCGGAGTCATCGCCGGTGCTGCGATACCTGCCGCAGTAACGACAGCACACAATACAGCAAGCAGTCTTCTGTTTCTTTTTTTCATGTCTTCTCTCTCCTTTCCTTTTTCTAAACCATTAATTTTCACTTGTTTTTTCATTATAGCATAGAAAATACGAAATCAAAAGGTTGCAATTTCTATCGCTCCATTTCTTCTATGCAACATGTATGTTCTCTGGTTTTACGGTCAGAATTAATTCCTACCAGCAACAGATTTCCGTGATATTCTTCCAGACTGCGGCAATACTCTTTTTCTTTTATCTGCGTGATCGCCCCTCTGGCAGTCTTATCCCATTTCAATTCCACGACCAGTGCCGGTTTCTCCGAAAACTTCTTCCGTGGAATAAACACAAGATCTGCAAATCCTTTTCCACCAGGAAATTCTCTGTGCACCGTATAAAAATTTCTTGCTGCATACAAAGCAAGCGATACCGTATAACTCAGAGCATCCTCATCATTATATTGGATATGTGATGTTTCAAAATGCGCCTGCCGAATTCCTTCTGCCACCTGCAACGGTCGATTTTCCCAGATAGCCTGCAGCGTGTCCGCAGAATTTTTCAAACCTTTGGAGACTTCTCCCCAGTCAGATACAGACACTGCATTCACATACTCTGACCGAATCTCTCCATTTGGAATAAATACAGCTTTATTATCGCTGTCATATCCGAGATAGCCAAGATGAATCAGCAATGTCAGCACATCATCTTCCGACCGGAATGTCGTCATGTCATTTGTAAAACTTCCGATATTGACAGGAACCTGATTTCCCGCAATCATACTGAGTACATCATCTTTCAGGCCGTCAAAATTCATATCAATATACACCTGCAATGCCTCAAATGTCTCCGTCTGATTCCAGTAATTCCCTATCTTTCCGAGACGCATACAGCTTACAACCGAACGCGGACTGTACACTGATAAAGCTTTATCAAAAGAAT
>OHXK01000411.1_pt1 | contig 19647 bp, 30 predicted proteins | sample 1579921 | NCBI WGS metagenome assembly OHXK01 (sample SAMEA3882551, study PRJEB24775) | human gut metagenome | biome: human-associated habitat; feature: intestine environment; material: feces | place: Netherlands | collected 2009/2010 | reverse complement strand
CAGCAGCTGAACGTCGACAAAAAGCTCTCCCGAAGCATGCTTGCTGCAGCTGTAGCCCCTGCAAATCTCTGGCCTCGCCTCGTAGACCATGCACTCGCGCTCCCTGCTTAGGTACGGGCACGTCAGGTCGACGATGCCCCTAGGCTCCGGGTGCGGCTTGACGCCGTGGCTGCGGACATAGGCCATAAGGCGCACCCTGTCGGCTGGCGTGAGCGGCAGGAACCTTCCGCAGCACTCGCCGCAACCCCGGCAGTCCTCCCTGTGCATGTCCGTCACCGGATGGTCGCGAAGCATCTTCGCGAACGCCTTTGCTGCGATTCCCGTGCTCATCGGCAGAGCACCGCCTTGATCGTGCGAGCAGCCTCCACCATGCCGCTGGGGTTGTAGCTGAACCCGCCTTTGCCAAGCGTCTCCATCTGCTCGGCGAGTTCCATCAGCGGCTTCATCATCGGCTCGATCGCCGTGCGCTCCTTCTGGGCATCGGCCTTCTCCTTCGCCCGCGATGCCATGCCGCTCTCGATCAATGAGATGAGCGTGCTGTAAGAGTCCATGGTGTCGCTTCGCGGGCGCTCCATCCAAGCGAACCGCTCCTGCGCCTCGTCGTACTTGCTCTGCGCCCATTCCAGCCAATCCTCTGCGTCCTTCCGCTTAGTCATTGGATGCTCCTCTCGCTTCCTCTCGTGCCCTCCTGGGGCCGTTTCCTCCCGATTCCGCTCCGCTTGCCCGTGTCGCGGCTTTGCGCGTCACAGATCGGCTCACAGTCGCTCTACTCATCGATCAGCTCGTCCCCGCACATGTCCCACTGACTCGTGCGAAGGTCCTCTGCGTTGAGTGGAGACTCGCAGCGCATGCAGAAGCCGACGGGGACGCTGCCCCCGTTCGCCCTCGCCTGCCATGCGCGGCAGTGGTCGCACTCCTTGCACGTGACGGCCTTCAGCACCTTGATGCGGAGCTGCTGCAGCTCGCTCCAGTAGCACTCGGCCTGGATGTGAGGTTCCATGGCTACGACCTCGCAGGACGGCCGCCGCGGTGCCCGCCCGCGTTCTTGGCGCAGCTCTGCTCGACCGTTGGCAGCGCGAGCGCGAAGGCCACGGAGAGCGCATCAAGCTCGCCTTCTGCGGGAGGCTCGGGCATGCGGCGTTCGAAGGCGACCTCGCACAACCCGTCGTAGAACCTCAGGCGGTCCTCATCTCCGAGCCTCTGGCCCGCTTCCCAGAAGCTCCTCCCGAACGTGAAGCTGGGAGGGTTGATGTCGGTCCTTATGTCCATTGCTTTTCCTTCCGATTTCCAGGCTCCGGCTAGGGCGAGTTATCCACAATTTTCGGCGGGTATCTTTACCTTTGCCTTTACCTTTACCTTTAAATTGCTTTCAACCTATGGTTTTCCATATGGTTAAAACCAACAGAGAAACCTATGGTTAAAACCAACAGAGAAACCTATGGTTAAAACCTATGGTTTCTTGGAGGGCCTGCCGCCCTTCCTGCCGCCGTTTATCTTCTTGCGGTTCGTGTCGATTATGGGCCTCACCAACCTGAACGCCATGCGCAGGCTGGGGGTGGCGAACATCGGGTCCACGTCGAACGCGCCGTAGCCTATGAGCCCGAAGACGAAGCGCACCTGCTCGTCCCTGGTGGGAAGCTCCAGCATCTCCTCGGTGAAGCTCTCGTACCACGTGAAGTTCTGCGGCTGCTTGTCTCCTGCGCCGAACCTGAACGGCTCGCTGCCACCCAGGTCGTTGCCCGCGCCGTCAAGCTCTTCCATGCCCCTTCACCTCCATCGCGTCCCTCGCGCGCCTGCTGGCGCACTTGCGGCACCGGCAGCCGTATACCCTGTAGGCGATCTCGGTGCCGTGCCTGGCGCCCATCGGCAGCTCCTTGGGCTCGTCCTGCTCCACGTGCTTCGCAACGCCGTCCCACTCGATGCCGCCGCGCCCGTAGCACACCGGCATCAAACGTCCTCCATGTACTTCTCCTGGGCCTTGGCGCTTACCATGTGCGCCACCTCCTTGAACGTCTTTCCGTACTCGCACTCCAGCACGTGCGCAAGGTGCCTGTACCGCTCCGCATCGCCGTCGGCGCGCTCCCCTGCGTCCTGTGCCAGCCATGTGGCGAGCAGGCAGCGTGCGGCCTCCTTGAACCTGGGGTCCTCCTTGATGTGCATATCCGCCACCGCCCTAGAAGGGAATGTTGTCGTCGTAGATGGACTCATCCACCACGGGAGCCGCTATCGGCGGCTGGTACGGATGCTGGGTTGGCGCGGTCTGAGGCGCAGGGGCCTGCTGCCCGTCGCCGCGGCTGGTCATGAACTCGATCTCGTCCACTATTACCTCGATCTTGCTGCGCTTCTGCCCGTCGCGCTCCCACTGGCTCCAGCGGAGCTTGCCTTCGATTGCCACCTTGCTTCCCTTGGAAAGGAAGCGGGAGACGGACTTGGCGCGGGTGCCGAACATCACGCAGTCGACGAAGTTGGGGCAATCCTCCCACTCCCCCGTCTGCTGGTTCTTGCGGCGGTCGTTGACCGCTACGCCGAAGCCCAGGATCGCCATGCCGCCCTGTGTGCTCCGAAGCTCTGGATCGCGGGTGATGTTTCCGCTGATCACGACTCGATTGATGCTCATTTGCCTGCCTTTCCGAGGTAGAGCCTGCGCCTACCCTCTGCGTCCTTGCGGACGAGGGTGCGCACCGGCAGCCCCTCGTCCGCGATAATCCTGTACATGTAACCGCGGAGCGGCTCGATACGCCCCTCCTCCAGCGGCCCTCCCGTCGAGTCCATCACGACCTCGCACAGGTCCTCGCCGCTCTCGACAAAGCTCGAGAGCATCATCTGGATGCGGGCCTTCTTCTCCCCGAGGTTGCGCCTCGGCAGCTCCTCTACCGGGCGTAGCCCGTCGACCGCCGTCATTCCGCCGCCTCGAACGCCGCCAGGGTGCCCTCCAGCTCCGCGCAGAACGCCTGGAGCTGCGGCACGCCCATGTCGGCGATGTCCACGCCGTACTCCTCGCGGGCCTGCGCCTTTATCTCGGCGATCTGGAAGCCGAGCGCGTTGGCGCGCCGCATGGCGGCGCCTGCGCGGCTCTGCCACTCTCCGAGCTGGATCCCAGCCTGGTACTGCTCCTTCGTCTGCTGGGGCTGCTGCGGCTGCGTAGGCTGAGGCTGATCGTCGAGCACCTCCACCTGGTAGCCGTCGGAGGCTGAGCCGAAGCCGCCCTCCATCTCCTCGCCCGTGTAGACCACTCCGTAAAGCGCCTCGGGGCACGCGTCCCGTGCGCACTCCGTGATGGCGCGCGCCGTGAGCATGGCCATGGGGTACTTCTTCCAGTTCTCCTTGCCGCTGAGCTGCGCCTGCTGCGCCTTGGCCATGTCCCATGTCACGCTGAACGTGTAGTCGGGGTCGTCTGCTCGGACGATCTCGACCGTGGCCTTCTTGGCCTGCTCGTCCTTCTTGACGCGAAGCTTGTGCCCGGCGCGGCGGACGTTGGCGGCGATGAGCTCGGCGCTCGCAGTTGGCTTGCCGTTGATGACCGTGATTCTGTACAGGCTCTCTGCCGGGGACAGCCCCATGGAGCGCCCGAAGTCCATGGCGATCAGCACGTTCGCCGCGCTGTTCTGGTACGCCTTCGGCACAAGGGACCCCTTGCACACCGTGTTCGCGTACTGCATCTGCTCGGCCAATGTCAGCTGAGGCTGGGCCTGCACTATCGCGTTACCCATTTGCGTTCTCCTTCCTGATGGTGTTGATGTGCCCGTGTATGCCTGCCGCCCTCATGTACCCGAGCAGCCTGTGCTTCTGGGCGGGGGTCATGTCGCAGACGATGCAGTAGCGCCCAACCGGCTCCGACGGCTGTGCTGCCGCCTGCTCAGGCTCGGGCTGCGGCTCTCGCTCTTGCTCGGGCGTCGGCTCTGGCTCTGGCGCAACGCCCATCTCTGCGTTGAGCTTGTCGATCTGCGCCTGCTCCTCTTCCCTCATCGCGTTGAGGTTGAGCGCCGCCTGCAGGCTGAGAGTGCGGAAGAACTCCGCCTCCGCCTCCTGCTCGAAGGATAGGTGGCCCGTCTTGAGCGCCGCCCAGTCGTTGAGCGCCTGAACGAGCTGCGCGTGTAGGCGCTCCTGCTCCTTGACCAGGCTCCAGCTCTTGGCCACGCTCATCTTGTCGCGCTCGATTCCGAAACGCTCGATCGGCACCAGCTCGGCGAGCGTCGGCGCGTCGGCCTCGTAGAACTCGCACATCAGCTCGTATCGCTCCTGGCGCTTGGCTGCGTTGCGCGCGTCAAGCTCGCCCTTGTACGCGTCGACGAGCTCCTTCATGGGGTCGAGGGCATCCTTGAAGGCCGCCTCCACCGCCTTCTGCGGCTCCTGCCACTCGCGCTTGAACCGCTTGCGCGCCTCGTCCGCGTCTTTGTAGTGGCGGCTGAGGTCCTGGCTCAGCCGCTTCACGTCCTCGTCTGCGGCACCGTCCAGGGTCGAGCCCTCGAACTCCGCCACGATGGCGTTGCACTTCCTGACCTCGGCGTCCATGCCGAGGATGAGGTCGGTCACCTTCTGCGGGTCGACCTTCACCACGACAAGATTGGTGTCCAGCGCCTTCGCTTCCACGCTCTCCCCCATCTAGTCCACCTCCATCTCTTCCATGAGCCTGAACAGCTCGGCCTCCTCCTCGCCCTCGGGCTCGTAGCCGTCGGCGAGCATCGCGGCGAACAGCGCCTTGCCCTGCTTCGCCATGTCCTCCTGGTACAGCGGCGCCTTGCCGTCGACCAGGCTCCGCGCGTCGGGCGTGCCGGGAAGCCCAAGCGCCACCGTCAGCTCGTTGATGCACTTGCCGGTGCTGGTGCCGCACATCTCGTCGAAGCGCTCCACCTCGCGCCCGAAGCGCTCCTCGAAGCGCTCGGCGCACAGGCGCACGGCCTTGCTGCCCGCGAAGCGGATTGGCCCCGCCTTGCTGTCGTCTAAGCCGTTGACAAGCTCGCCCAGCCACTTCGCGCGGCGCTCGGCGGACTCCTCAAGCGCACGCGACACCTCGTCGATGCGCTCCCGGCGCTCGTCCTCGGCGCGGCTTACCTGCTCGTCGGTCCTGCGGTACACGCTGCGGTACAGCCCCGTGCCGACCGCGACCAGCTCCGCGCCGTCGGCGCGCTCGACCAGCTTCTGCACGTCGCCCTGGCCGCATTGCGCGAAGTACCCCCAGTCGCCGTCCGGCATCCGCATTGCCTTCGCGATGCCCGCCGCCTCCAGCTCGTCGTCGAGCTCCTGGGTCCTGCGCTCCGTCTCCAGGTCCTGCTTGATGCGGTCGTAGACGCGCCTCCACTCGGCCTCTCGGCAGTTGGTCAGCTGGTCGACCGCGGCGCGGCTGAAGCTCAGCTCGTCGATGGCTAGGAGCCTGTCCAGGCTCATGTCGTCTGCGGCGTCCTGCACCTTCGCCCGAGCTCGCTTCACGCGCCCCAGGCTCTTGCGCCCCGACACCTTCTCGACGCGCTCCACGTCCGCGAAGTGGAGCGCCTGCTGGATCCCGCGGGAGAGTTCCACCGGCGTGAGCTGCTTCTTGTTGTCGGCGGCGACCATCGCCACCATCACGTCCGCGTCGCTCTGGTCCTCCGCCACCAGCGCCTGGGTGCGCTTGGTGCCGAGCACCTTCATCGCGCGGTAGCGACGCTCGCCGTCGATGATCGTGTAGATTCCGCCGTCCTGGGCGACGATGATCGGGATGTTGGGCTGGCCGCCCTCAAGGCTCTCCGCCAGCGCCTCGATGTCCCCGAAGTCCTGGCGTGGGTTGTCCTTGCTGGGGAACACGTCCTCCAGGCTGATCTCCTTCAGTTGCATGCTTTTCCTTCCTTCCGATGTCCTTTATGTCCTTGAGCCGCTGCCTCTGCGCGTCGTAGCGCATCTGCAGCCGCTCCCATTGCCAGTGCTCCATAGCAGCCAGGTAGTCCTGCTCGGCCCTGGACCGCTGGTACGGCGTCGCGTCCTCCGGGACCCGTTGCCTCACCGGAGGAGGCCCCATTGCCTTCTGGCGCCCCTTCTTCGACTCTCCGCGCTCGAAGGCGAGCCTCCGCTCGAGCGGCAGCCCGCGCAGGGCGTCGGCGATGCGGCCCTCCTCGCGCTCGATGTTCGCCCGCGCCTGGCACACTCGGCAGCGCCCGTTGGCCTGGATCCTCGTGCGCCATGTGGCGCACTCGTCGCACCAGTGGAGCCGCCATGCCGGGACCCGCACAGAAAGGCCGAGCTTCTTCGCCTGCCAGCGCACGCTCTCGGCGCTTCGGCGCAGGTGCAGCTGGATCTCGCGCAGGGGCACCCTGCCCGCGCTCTCGCGCAGGTACGCTATCTCCCTTGTCGTCCATTCGCGTCCCACTAGTCGCCCTCGATGCGCACCACGGTGCGAGGGCGCTTCCTGTTAACCATGAACCCCGCGTCGTACGGGGTGCACATCTTCCAGCTGTCGCTCTCGATCACGCCCGCTTCCTGGAGCGCGTCGAGGATGAACTTCTTGGCGAAGGCGACGTTGTCCTTGTCGCTGCGCGCGTTCGGGCGGATCCAGGTGATCTCCACCGTCACATGCCCCTTGAACTCGGGGGCGCGCACCAGGCACTCGCGTATGCGGCCCTGCACGCTCTTCTTGAGGCTCGCGGCGGCGTAGCGGTTGGCGCGCTCGCAGTTCACGTACTCGTTGAGCGTCGGAAGGACGCCCGGCACCTCGAACACGTACCGCATCAGAGCGCCAGCACCCAGAACAGCGCCACCAGCGCGGTGAAGCCGCCCATCACGACTGCCGTGTCGACGGCGAGCCGCCTGCGCTCCTCGCGGCGCATCTCCTCGCGCATGCGCGCCCTATCCGTTGCTGTCATGCCTGTCTCCTCTCTACACGACGGGCGTCCACTGCTCGTCGATCCATCTGTCCAGCGCCTCGCTCCTGATGCGGTATCCCTGGGTGCATCCCCTGCGGACCACCGCCTGGAGGTTCCCGCGCTTGATCTCCTCGTATACGGTTCCCTTGCTGACGCCCGCCAGCTGGGCGACCTCCTGCACCGTGTACATCGGCTTGCCAATCGGCCTCTTGGGCATCGTCAGCTCCATGTCTGCTCCTTTCCTTCTCTGGTCCGCAGGTGCGCACGGGTTGAAACGTTTGAATGGAGGTGGCTCATGGGGGGGGTTGCCCCGTGCGCACCTGCGGACCGGAAGAGCGTACCTACGTGTTCCCAACTGTGCTTAGGCGTTCATTGCTGCACCTCAGCGTGCATAACCATACCAGAGCGCGTCAGGGTATCGCGGTTGCCTGTGCAGAAGTTGCACAGTTTATTCACAATTTTTCTGCACAGGCAAAGAGGCAGACCAAGTTATCCACAGCGACAAGCAAACGACAGCGTCGTCGAACTGTCGCGACAGTGTCGCACCTTTGTCGCACCGTGTCGGACGGTGACGGACGGTGACGGGTCGCGCGCGGTCGGCGCGAATGGCAAAAGATTTCTCTTGCTATAGTCCTATCATAGGACTATAATAGAGACATAAGGAAGGGCAAAGGAAGCCCGCCAAGCCCCAAGAGAGGAAGATTGAAATGAAGAACGTCATCGATGCAATCAAGGCAAACCACCTCGGCCATTGCTACGAGATCACCATCGAGCGCTTGAACAAGGGCGAGTTCGCCGACCTCATCAACGTCGAGATCACCGACTGGTGGGAGGACGAGCAGGGAGAGGTAACCGGTAGCGGCGACTCCCGCAGCCGCGAGTTCTCCGTCACCGAGCTTGGATATTCGGAAGCGTTGAAACAGGCCCGCAAGACATTCGACGCTTACAAGCAGAGCATCTAACAGCACACAAGGAGCCGCTTTCGGGCGGCTCCAACCGTAAAAGGAGCAGCTATGGAGCACACAATAGCAAACTTCCGCGCACTTCGCGAAACCGTGGGCATGACGCAGGCGCACGTGGCGAAGGAATGCGGCATCGATGCGCGAAGCGTTAGGCGCTGGGAGGATGCCGAGAACACGGCATACGCCCCGCGCGAATTCGCATGGGATCTGCTCATCAAGGCGCGTGAAGATCAGATACGCGCGATTGACGAGGTTATCACTGCCGTTGAGCGCATGGAGGACGAGCGCGGCACACCGAAGGTGGTGCGGCTGAGCTACTGGGGCAATGCGGTGGAGTACGCCCGTGCTCATCCCGAAGAGGATCCCGCCAAATGGCAGATGGCCAACGCCAACGCCAGGCTCGCAGGACATATGCTCATGGAGATGGGATTCGACGTGGAGTTCGGGTTCCCTGGGCTGATGGATACAGTGAGCGAAGAACAGGGGTAACCGCATATGCAAAACAAGGATTTCTACATAAAGAACGGGCAGCTCTTCGGGCCTTTGTCTCACAGGGGCATCCCAGTCACCGTGCTTCGTAACACCATCGAATGGATAGCGTGGTCGGCTGACGGAGATGGGGCGTTCCGCTCTGGCGAGATGCAAGAAGATATGGGGATCCCACGCAACCAGGCATCCACCATCCTGGGAGCCCTCTCGTCCATCGGCGCGGTCAGCTTCATGTCCAGGAGAATGGGATACGCCGTCACGGACAACAATCCAGACGGGTGGGCAGAGGCGTTGAGTGCAGACAGCCAGCTTGACGGCGGCGCCGAACAACAGCCATGCTGTGAGCCCGGGCCCGTTGACGACGCATGGTGCAGCAGCGGCTTCCCCAGCCACGAGACCAGGTTGCTCGACATCATTGCCAGCATGAAGCCAGACGTCAATGGGCGTGACATCGCGGTAAGGTGCCGGATCGACGGTGCGGATGCGTACTGCATTTTACGTCAGGGCGATAGCCACATGGAAGTCGTCGGACTGGCAAAGAAAAGCTCGCTCAACCGTAATGGCAAGGCATGGTTCGAGGGCAACTACGATGGCCATGGCATCGGGTTCGACGACGAGGGCAAGCTGAGGCATGCTTCATCGGCAAAGAAACATGGATTGGTATTCAGGGGACCGTGCCAGCCAACAGAGCATGGCACGCAGCCCTCGGCACCAAGGGGCTCTTCGACGACTGTAAGAGTTCCGCTCACCGCCTCGGATAGGGACATGCAGCGAATGGTCAACATCTGCAAGAGGCTCAATATTGACATGACCATGTACTAACCCCCGCACAAACAAAAAAATAAGGGCACCCAGCGCAAAGCCAGGTGCCCCGTCTCATTGCCCGATTGACCAAAGATCGGGCTCTTTTTTTGGTCGATTCGCCGATAATTCGCCGATTGGCTAAAAGCCTTGGGTCTTTTTCGATCGATCGACCATGGCCTGCCGCCAGGTTTCACTTGCGTACAACAAGCTCGAACCTACTCGAACCTGCTCGAGCCCAGAGGCGTTAGCGGCTTCAGCAATGCTGATTGTACGCCAAAAAGCACTGGTGAAAAGTTGGTGCAAATTTGGCATGAATTTGGTTACGCAGCCTTCAGGTAGTCCATGCACACCCAACCGCTGGGGATGCGCGCCCAGTTGCCGGATGTTTGCAGCACGGTCACGCGAGTGCCGTTCTTCAGGCAACCGTTGGAGTATGCGTGCGCCTTCGCGTTGGCGGTGAGGTTGCGGTACGGAACCTTTGCGTAACCCGTGCCCGCACCAGTGCGGACATAAAGAGCCGATGCGGTCACTTTATACGTGCCGTTGCCCGTGCTCTTGATGGTGCCACTAGACTTGGCGGCTGCCTTGGTGGCGTAGTCCATGCAGACCCAACCGCTTGGTGTGCGACCCCAGTTGCCCTTTGTTTCGAGCAAAGTGAAGCGCAGGCCATGCGGATAGGTGCGGACGATGCCGCAGTTGACGCTTGCACCGCTTCGTACATGGAGAGCCGATGCGGTCACCATGTAGGTGGAGCCGATGCTGTAGCTCTTGGAGCCGTTGTAGCTGGACGGTGCCTGTGTTTCGGTGGCTCCCTGCTCCACGGTGCCGCCGACCTGGCCAGTGCCCATGTAATCGCGAACAGCAGCCTTGAACATGTTCCAGCTCTTGCCGTAAGAGCTGAAATAGCTCAACGGGTCAGTGTGGTCTGAGCCTCCCCAGCGCATACGAGCATCGTTGTGGCTGATAAGCCGATCGATCCCCCAACCTCGCTTATTGAGGTAGTCGCCGCACCATTTAACCGCCTCATCCCACTGTTTGTTGAAATCTGCGCGGTTCGTGGCGTGACATAGCTCGATGTTGACGCAACGGCTGTTGCCGTTGCCAACCGCCCATGCCTTGCGGTTGTCCTCCATGCAGTGGTACACGGTGCCGCCGTCCAAGTCCATCACGTACTGGACGGCGTACTGCCAGCTCCCATTGCCGTACAGGCGCACGTGGTTGTATGCGCTAGCGCCTGGGTTGGCGGTCTCGTGCACCGTCAAATACTGGGCACTGTTGTATCCGTGCCCATGGTTGCAGATCGTCTCCTTCTGCACGTAGGCGTGTGCGGTGCCAGGCATCAGCACCGCAGCAAGCACGAGTGCCAGCAGCAGCCCAACAACCTCGGCAAAAGCCTTCTTCTGGTGCTTGCTCACTTCGCATCGCCGTCCTTCACCGTGCTGATGCCGATGCAGGCGCCGATGAACGTGCCCGCGCCCGTGATGATGGTCGCAGCGGTGGCGGTGTCGGCCCAGCCAACGGCGTTGCCGACGGTGAGCGTCAGCGTCGCGAGCGCTGGGCATACGACCAGCCCGACCCATTTCAGCACGTCGTACGCCTTGTCGGGCAGCAGGTACTTGTTCTCTTCTTCCATCTCTCAATCCTCCTCTACATGCGCGCTCATGATCTCCTGGTAAAGCTGGGTGCCCGTGCCGTTCCCACCTAAGTCGTGGTAGGCGGCGTAGACGCTGGTGGCCTGCTCCTTCACCCGCACTGGGCACGAGCGACCGGCCACAACGTAGTCGCGGTGGTAGTCGATCAGCTGCTGGCGCAGCAGCGCCCTCATCCCTTGCTCCATCGCCCTGTCATGGGCGGACTCGCGCTTCACGGCGCCCTTTATGCAGACGATCAGCCCGCCCACCACCGAAGCGAGCAGAGGGGAAACTACCCAGCCGACCAGCTGGCTTGCCTCGATCAAAGGCTTCACCTCCCTTCCAAACCAGGCAAGAAAAAACGGGCACGCGCCAAAAGGCAACGTGCCCGTTTCTCTTTATGCCCCAGGGGTCACCCGGCTGCTTTTACCCGCACACGCGCTCGATGAGCACGGTCGCGGACTCGATGCCGACTGCCGCGTCGGGTGCGAACGTCAGCGTCGCGTACGATCCGCCTATGCCGCTGACCACCGTCACGTAGTCGACGATGACGACATTTCCGCTGACCTCGTACGTAATGCCTGATTGGAGCGTTACAGCCTTGGACTCGGAAAGCTGGGATACGGAATCACTAATACACCGCACGTTCGATCACGAGAATAGACACACTCGTGCTCAGCGTCATAGTGTTGTCGTCGTTGTACGCATTTACAAAGACAGAGTCAGCCGTCGCCGTAACCTTGACCGTGAGCTGCGTAAAGCCGCTTTGCGCTGATCTGCCTATATCGGTCTGAGAATGCAGAACGGATATAGCGTTTCCTGCTTTCACCTTGAAAGGGAGAGGAATCTCTTTGGTCGATCCAGAGTTTGGCGCAACTCTCCCGGTTCCGTCTGTCGTCCAAGCCATTCGCAAACCATCGGGGAGCGTCGTCACTGTCCAGTAGTCTTTTGCTTCGGTCTTAAATTGGGATACGGAATCACGATCGGATGTAAAGCACGGTCGCGTAGCCGATCGAGCCTCTCCACGTGTTCTTGTTGAAGTTCATCCATGTGCAGGTGAACGTGCCATCTCCGTTAAGCGTTGCCCTCATCAAGCCGAAAGACCAATCGTGATTGGTGTTCGTCTCCACGATTCCAACGGGCGTGTATCCTGCGAAATTTTTGAGCGTTCCGCTGTATTCAAGAACATTGCCAGATCCAACATCTGAATTTGGGCTTGTGTATTTCACCGTCTTGAACAGCGGTCGGGATACGGAATCCCGGATGGCGCTGATGCTCTCGGCGAGCTGGCTGTTTGACTTCAGCCCACCAACCAGGACGACAGGCTCTGACGGTGCAAGCCCGACGATCGGGACGCGGGCGATCGCGACATACGCCTCGGCATCGCCGTTCAGGATCGACCCGCCGCCAAGCTCAGGATCGGAGGCGGCGCCTGTGGTCGGGGTGCCGGCAACGACCTCTACGGATACGCTCTCGATGCCGCCCTCCTGCTTGTAGTGCAGGGCCACAAGGTCGTTGCGGTTGTAGCCGGTGGTGCCCACTGCGACGTCGATGTCCTCGCCAGCGCCCTTGATGCGGACGTGCCTGCCCTGCATCAGCAGCTCGCCCGCCGCGATGTGCAGCGTGCTCGCCGTCTTCATGGCCATGGAGCATCCGCTCAGGATGTACGTTCCGTCACCTAGGGTCACGGCGTTGAGCGCCCCGAAGTCCTCGCTGTCGACGTGGTCAGTCCCGCCGCGCCCGGTGATAAGCTCTGCCATCTTTGCTCCTTACATCTTCCCATTCTTGATCACAGCATCCCCCGCCTCGTAGGAGACGGAGAGGCCGTTTGCCTTGTACGACGCTATCTTCTTCTCGATCGGCACCGATACGCTTGTGTCCGTGACGCTGTCGTAGCAGCTCACGACGTCGCCGATGAAAAGCTCGTCAGCGCCCAGGTCGCTGAAGCTCGCCTCGGCGAACACCTGGTACTCCTGCAGCTTCTCGATGCCCTTCTCCTCCAGCTCGGACTCCTCCGCGCTGCTGTAGTCGTAGACCTCCGCGCGCTCCATCGCGCCCTTCAGTGTCTGCACCTTGCCGACCTTGCCCGCCGCATCGGCGTATAGGTGCAGGACGGTCCTGGCGGCCAGCTCGCCTTTCCCCAAGCAAACCAGATGGTTCACCGGCAGGGTGTGGCGCTCCACCTTGGCCTTTCGCATGACGGTCCTCTTCCTCTCGGGCGCGACTGTGACCGCCCCTCCGACGCAGACGATCCGCGGGGCCATGCCTACGCTGGCCATGACGGCGCAGATCCCTTCATACGCTGTGCAGTAGCGGTTGAGCCTGAGGCTCCTCACCACGACGCCGGAGGAGGACTTGGGCGCAGACATGACCGATCCCAGGCCGACGCGGCCTATAAGGGAGGCGACCACGGCATTCAGCTCGCCCGACACGGTCAGGTAGTCCTGTCCGCCGTCGGGGGACAGCACCTTCGCGGCGAGCATGCCGTGCCATGTCATGCCCCCGTAAACGTGTTGGCGCTCGTCAGGGTCCGCGCCGAAGTCCGTGACGAGGCCGCCGTGCTCGGTGCCGTCGACGTAGACGTATCCGCCGCACTCCAGTCGCTCGCTGCCCTCAGGGAGGCGCAGCTCGAAGTCGTTCTCGTCCTTCCCGTACGCGAACTCCATGCTTGACGGGAGGACCATGCGCACGTCGCGCAGGTCCTTGTCCGCATGGACCGCCGCGATCATCGCGTCCTCCACTCAGGCTCGCTGCGATGCTCGACGAGCACCACGTCGAACATCACGTCGCCCCTGCTCGAAACCGCCTGGATGCCGCTCGGGACCTTCTCGAAGATGTACGAGCCGCTTCCCTCGCCGCCTGGTATGCGCTTCGGGAACACGTTGGTGCGGTCTCCGTACTTGCCGACAAGCTCCGCAGTCATCGCCTCGGTGTCGATCTCGACGTAGGCTCCGTCGGGTACGGACACCTTGACGCCGTACTCGTTGCCCGCGACGGTCACCGCAGGGTTCTCGCATGGGCCGTAGAAGCGGAGCACGATGTCAGCGGCCGAGATGCCGCCGTTGTCGATAGTCCTGCTGCGCGCGTCGGAGACGGAGAAGTCGAACGGGAAGTCGAACGGGAAGTCCAGGCTGCCCGTTCCTCCCCCGTCGCTCGGCTCGAAGTGGTGGACCGTCTCCCTGCGCCACACGCGAGACGGGACGAGGAGCGTCATCTCGCACTCGAAGAACCTGCCGTCCATCCACCAGTTGTCGGCCTCCCTGGCCACCACGTAGCAGCCGAGCCGCCACCCGTTGACCTCGACGGAGCCCGGCCTTCCGTCCGCTATGTCGCATTCGGCTATGTCGGCTATCCTGTCGCGCCATGCCAGGCCCTCTTCCTCGTTCGCCGCCGCAACGCCCACCTTCAGCGCGACCTCGTCAGGCTCCCTGTAGAAGTAGGGGATCGCGTACGACGATCCCGCCTCGTACTTCCACTCGGAGTCCCGCAGATTGCACTCGAAGAGGTTCAGCGCGTCGTCGGCGCCTCCGAACTCGATGCTCTGGCCCCTGTTGTTCGTGTACTTGACCGCCAGGTTCATCGCACACCCCTAACCAGGCGGCCGAACTCCCTGCTGTCGATCCTCACGGATACCTCCCTGTCCATCTTCCGCTCTATCCTGTCGAGCCTCTGGTTCACGCCGTCGAGCCGCAGCGTCACCTCCTGGATGCCCTGCATGAAGGCCTGGCCCAGAAGCGCGTACTGCGTCGCGGACTGCATCGCGAGCTCCGCGCGCGCCTGGTCGATGTCGAGGTCGAGCGTAGACATGCCGTCGACCTCGCGCGCGATCAGCTGCGCGAACGGCCTGGCGTACCGCTCGTTCGTCAGAGGCACGATGGCCTCCGCCCCGTCCTCGCCCACGATGTCGAGCGGGACCGCCTTGGTCGCAATTGCGCCGTGGGCATGGAAGCGCGGCACGAAGCCGCCGTCCGCGTGTGGCCTGATGCCGCCCTTCGCGTTGCCCGTGATGCTGTGCACGACGTTGGTGACCGTGTTGGTGATGCTCTTGCCGACAAGGCTGCCGATCGCGCTGACCGTGTCCCAGATGCTTCTGGCCGCGCTTCCGTCGGCGGCGTTGCCGCTCACGCTCGCGTTGACGCTCTTGTCGTGCATCCTGTCGACGGAGCTGTTGGTGTTGTCGACCTGCCCTTTCGCCTGGCCGTTAGAAGCGTTGCCGTTGACGTTCGCGCTCGCCTGCTTCGACACCAGCGCGGTGCCGTTCCAGACGTAGTTGTGGCCCTGGGCGTCGGTCAGGCTGGCGTCCTGGACGATGGCGGTGCCGTTCTTGTCGACCAGCGCGGTGCCGTTCCATGTGTAGACGTTCCCCTGGGCGTCCGTCAGCTCGGTGTCGTAGATGTACACGCCGCTGTTCTTGTCGAGCATCGGCGTGCCGTTGAATGCGGTTATGGCGGCTATCATCTGGTCGGTGTTGCCGTTGCAGCTCTGGGCCAGCGCCGACAGGTTCTCGCTGCCGATGCTGTTGAGCTCCTCGACGGAGACGCCTGCCTCGGCAAGCGCCTGGCTGAAGCTGGAGATGTCGACGTTCACGGACGAGAAGACCTCGCCGAGGTTCATCCCGTTCAGCGCGTCGCGGATCCCTGCCGCGCCCTCGGCGGCCTTCCTCTTCGCGTCGTCCATGCCGACGCCCCATTCGGCTAGCTTGCCTACGATGGATGCGGAGGTGCCGTCGTACGCGAGCGCCAGCTCCTGCAGCTGGTCGCCCGTGAGGTTGCCAAGGTCCTCGACCGACACGCCGAGGTCGCGGAGGTCGTCCTTCAGCTGGCCCAGGCCGTTCGCGCCCAGTTTCTTCTGGAGTATCTGCGTGAAGGTCCCGTCGAGGCTGTTGCCCCACTGGTCGAACGCGTCCGCGCTCTCGCTTGCCGACTTGGCGGAGTCGCCCATGGCTGCTGAAATGTCATCGAGGCTCTTGCTGGCGTTGTCGACGTTGCCCTTCAGCCCCGCTATCTCCTCGTCCACCTGCTGGGTGGCCATGCGCTGGCGGTCCTCGGCCGTGGTGGTGTCGGCGAACTTGGCGGCGAGCTGGTCCTCGGCCTCCTTGATGCGGTCGCTTCGGTGCACTACGGCATCGGCGTAGGCGCTCTCGGCATCGGTCTTCTGCTTCAGCACTTCGCTGTAGTTCGCCTGCATCGCGTCCATCTGCGCCTCGTGCTTCTTGGCCTCGATAAGTTCGTTGATGGAGTCATTCAGGCTCTTTGCGTTGCCGTCCTGGTCCTTGTACTTGTTGGCGGCTACGTCTGCGGCGCTGATGCTCAGCCCGAACTGATCGTTCACCGTCTTGAGCGCCCATTCCAGGCGGCCCTGGCTCTCGGCGGAAAGGTCAGTCTGCCCCGCAAGCGACGTGATGATGCTCTGCGCGGCGGTCAGCTCGCTTATCTGGCTCTGCGCGGCCTGCGTGTTCCTGTTCATTGCATCGACGTGCTGCGCCGTCGATGCGTTCAGGTCGTCGACGCTGACGTGCGCGTCCTCCGCCTTCTGCGCAACGTCGCCCAACGTGCCGGAGTAGCTTTGCAGCCCAACGGTGTCGGCGGTTGCCTGGTTGAGCCCCTCGGTGGCCTTCTTGGCGTTCTCCGCCTTGGTCACGTAGTCGGTGACGGCCCCCGCGATGAGCCCCACAGCGGCGGCTGCCACGGTGAGCGCGATTCCCACGGGGCTGATGCTCTTGCCCAGGATCGCCGATGCCTTGGCGGCGGTGCTCGCGCCCTTGCCGAGCTGCCCCAGGCGCGCAGAAGCATCTGCGACGTAGCCGCCCACCGACTTGAAGCCGTAGAAGCCCGCAACGGCGGCTACTATCTGCGGCACCATCTGGAGCAGTGCCGAGCCCATCTGCTTAACGGTGGGCATTGCGCCTGACACGGAGGCGGCGACCTGCTTGAACACTCCCGTGATCGCCTTGTTCGCGCCCTCCATCACGCCGACGATGTTCTCAGAGCCCACAGCGTCGAGTACGGACGCAAGGCCCTTGACGACCGAGTTCTCGAGGTTGCTGAAGCTGGTGGCTATGCCCTGCGTGCCGAGCTTCGCCTGCTCGGAGAACGACGCGAAGCCGTTGCCGCCCTCCTTGTCCAGGCGTACCAGCGCGTCGCAGAAGTCGCTCATGGTCACGTCGCCGTGCTTCAGCGCCTCGTACAGGTCGTTGGCGCTCTTGCCCTGCCCCAGCATCGACTGCGCCACCTGATCGAGCTGGCCAGGCATCGCGGCCTGGATGCTTCGCCAGTCCTCAAGCTCGGGCTTTCCCTTGGCGAGCACCTGGCTGAACTGCTCGAGCGCCGCCTCCTGAACCTGTGTGCTGGCTCCGCCCGCGAGCAGCGCGTCGTTGAACGAGAGCATGATGTCGGTGGCCTTGCCCACGTCCTTCACGGTCGGGACGATCTTCTGCACGCTGGAGGTCATGGAGTCCAGGCGCGTGGGCAGCCCCGTCAGGTGGTCGCTCATCTTCTGGATGGAACTTGCCGCGTCGTCGGCGCTGTAGCCGAGCGACTGCATGACGCGCGGGAAGTTCTTCATCGTGTCGACGCGGCTGATGGCGGAGTCCATCGAGTTGGCGATGACCCCCGCCGCCTTGCTGAACGCCTGGGCGAACAGGTTGCCGATGAAGCTGCCCTTGATCGCCGTGGCGAGCGACTTCTGAGTGCTCGCGCCGAGCGAGCCGATCGCCTTCTCGTAGTCGGAGGGATCGGCGGTTATCTGGATTACGACCTTTCCGTCGGACACTTAGACACCTCTAATCCTGCGGTTGCAGGCGGCCTCCTCCTCTGTCCTAGCCGGCAGCATCACTGCCATCTTCCGCTCGCGGAGTGCGCTTCGCTCATCCTTGCCGAGCCTGCCGTCCCCGAGGTCCGCCGCCCTTATGCTTATCGCCTGCACTATCTGCGCACGGTCACCTAGGCCGTTGAACAGGGCCATGAACCTGTGCCAGTGCATGGACGTGGCCTCGTCGGTCAGGTCGATGCCGTACTCGCGCTGGAAGTCCGCAGCGATCCTCGAGGCGTCGTACTCCCAGTCGAACAGCCTCTTGCCGCGCAGCCTGCGCTCCGAGCGCGTGGGAGGCCTGTCGGGGACGGAGGGGTCCCTGCGCCTCAGGAAGTCCATCGCAGCCTCCAGCGCGTCGTTCGGGTGGCGCATCGCCTCTTCGCGCGCCTCGCCGTGCGGGAAGGCGAGCGCCAGGACGGCAAGCGCCTTCCCGGCTGGGTCTGTGGACGGGTCGTCGAGCACCTGCCAGACGGTCATCCAGACGCGCCAGTCCGTGTTCACGGGAAGGTCCGCACCGCACACGTCGACCGAGCACGGCGCGCCCTCCGTTAGAAGCCCCACGGGTTACTCCTTGAGTTTGCTCGCCAGCTTGTCGGCGATGGATGTGATGGGCGTCTCCTGAGTGTCCGCCGCCTGCGTCTGCATCATGCCGGCGACCTCCTGCATGGCGGCGGAGATGCTGAAGCTCGCATCCTCGGCCTTGTTGACTTCGGTCATGAGAAACGAGAGCAGCTCGATCTCGTCTATTACGCTGTGCTGGCGATGCTCGAAGATCTCGTCCTGCGCCTGCTGGCCGAGGATCGCGCCGATTAGGTTGCGCAGCATGTTCGACACTTTGACGTTCACGTTCTGGTCGTTGGCTAGCTTGTCGCCGCCGATTGCCTCCAGGTTCGTGTAAGCCATCGCCACACGGTCGGCCATCTCGGCGCTCCCGATCTGGATCGCGTACTCCCTTCCCTCGATCTCGACCTTCACCGTGCGGTCCTTGAACTTGAATCCCATTTCCGTTCCTTTCTCAATGCAAGAAGCGCCCAGGCTCGCCTAACGACGCCCAGGCGCTTCACCTTGGTCTGTGCTGCTTTGTCCCTGCCCGAGCCTAGAGGTCCTTGGTAGCCGGCGTGAATGCGGGGGTCTTGCCGTTCCATGTTCCCTTGGTCCAGGACTCGTCCTTCATGTTCAGCGAGCCCTTAAGCTTGCCGGGCTCGCCTGCGGTCCCGTTGTCGACAGGCGTGGGCGTGAGGAGGAACGCCGCCTTCTTGGCGGTGCGCTTGCCGTCCTCGCCGAGCCAGTTGTATACGCGGACGACCTCGACGGGGATGTCCTCCTCGTCCTCGTGCTCCACGAGGTAGGTGGACAGCTTGTTGTTCTTGTAGAGGTCGATCTCGTACTCGACGTTGAAGTCCTTGGACAGCGTGAACTTCGGCGAGTTCTTGCGGTTGACGTATGAAGGCTCGTAGGTGTTCGTGTCGGTGGACTGGTCCCAGCTCAACAGGTTGTCGAACTCGGTCCACTCCGGTGCCTCGGAAGTGCCGAGGTTGATGAAGTTCTCTACCTCGTATCCCCAAACGGGGAGCTCTGCGTTGGTATCGCCAGCCATGTGGCTACCCCTTTCTCTTTGATTGCTTGTATTTCAGGTCGAAGGTCACCTGCCAGTCCTCGAACAGCGGCGCCTTGCCCAGGCACACGGGGACGCTCGCGGTCGGCAGCGCGTAGGCGACGTAGCCGTTGAGGACCATGCAGTCCTCGAGGATCGCGTCCGCCATCCTGCCGAGCAGCTCGCGGGCGTCGAGCCTCGTCTGCTGGTCGTCGGCTGAGATGCGGAGCGTCAGGGCGAACGGCATCGGGCAGATGCGCTCGCCGCTGAGGTAGCGCTGCTGCTGGCTGTCCGACTCGGAGAGCTGCAGCATGATCCTTGGAAGCTCGCCGACGTCGGCAGTCAGCTCCTCGAAGCGCACGGGCATGGACGCCCCCACCTTCTCCGCCGTCTCCTCGACCAGGTCCAGGACCTGCTCGGCCAATCCCTTGCTTACGACCATCACGTTGCCTTCCTCGCTGCCTTCTGCGCCTCACGGACCCACTTGGACCCGTAGCGCGCCTTCGCCTTGTTGAACCAGCCTG
>OHXK01000394.1_pt1 | contig 20246 bp, 18 predicted proteins | sample 1579921 | NCBI WGS metagenome assembly OHXK01 (sample SAMEA3882551, study PRJEB24775) | human gut metagenome | biome: human-associated habitat; feature: intestine environment; material: feces | place: Netherlands | collected 2009/2010 | reverse complement strand
CGGGATCTTAACCGTTATGCATTTACCGATGAAAAATGGTTAAAGGATCGGGAGGATATCAGCACGAAGCCCCTCAATATTTACGAGGTACATGCTGGCTCCTTTAAAAAGCCGGGTACAGGACAGACCGACTGGTATACCTATGAGGAGCTGGGAGAGGTTCTGATCCCGTATCTGAAGGAAAGCGGCTATAACTGTGTGGAATTTCTTCCGCTGAGCGAGCATCCCTGCGATGAAAGCTGGGGATATCAGAATACGGGATTTTTTGCTCCGACTGCCCGGTATGGTACGGCAGAGGGATTACAGAAGCTGGTGGATCAGATGCATCAGAATGGAATTTATGTGCTGCTGGATTTTGTACCGGTACACTTTGCCACAGACGATTACGGTTTGAAACGTTACGATGGCGGAGAGCTGTACGAATATCCGAGCAAGGATGTTGGAGTGAGTGAATGGGGAAGCTGTAATTTTATGCATTCCCGTGGGGAGGTGCGCTGCTTTTTACAGTCTGCGGCGTATTACTGGATGAAGGAGTTTCATTTTGACGGTATCCGGATGGATGCCATCAGCCGGATCATTTACTGGCAGGGGGATGAACGGCGCGGCGTAAACGGTAATGCAGTTGACTTTATCCGTTTTATGAATAAAGGGTTGAAAGAGCGCGTTCCGAACTGTATCCTGGCGGCGGAGGATTCTACGAATTTCCCCGGCGTAACGGCGCCCGCTGATCAGGGCGGACTTGGATTCGATTTAAAATGGAACATGGGCTGGATGCACGACACGCTGGAATATTTTCAGCTCGATCCGTCGGCGCGCACGGAAGCGTACCACAAGCTGACCTTTTCAATGATGTATGCGTATAACGAGCATTATCTGCTGCCGCTTTCCCACGATGAGGTAGTGCATGGAAAGGCGACGATTCTGCAGAAGATGAACGGCGATTACGAACAGAAATTCCCACAGGCACGCGCCATGTACGCCTATATGATGCTGCATCCGGGTAAAAAGCTGAATTTCATGGGCAATGAAATCGGGCAGTTCCGGGAATGGGATGAAAAGCGGGAGCAGGACTGGAACCTGCTGGATTTCCCGATTCACGAAGCGTTCTATCATTATATGAAGGAACTGAATCACCTTTATCTCGATCATCCGGCGCTCTGGGAAAAGGACTTTAACCGCGACGGTTTTATCTGGCTGGACTGCCATCAGGAGGGGCGCGTGATCTACGCGATGCAGAGAATGGCGGGCGACCAGACCGTGATCGGCGTATTCAATTTTTCCGCTCAGCCGCAAAACGGCTATGCCGTACCGCTGCAGAAAGACGGCAGCTATCGCGAGTTGCTTAACAGCGATTGGGAGTGCTTTGGCGGCAGCAAAAAACGGGAAGAGCTGGTATATGAGAACGGCTGTGTATTAGACCTCTCACCCTTTAGCGCAGTGCTGTTAGTTAACGGTTGAAAAACCTGTCTTGCAATGCTATACTAACATTATCTTTTTGTACCTGCAGGCGATCGCGCTGCATTCATAACAAAGCACAGGCATTTTCAATGCACTGCAACGAAGGAGAATACACGAAATGGAACAGTATAAACAGGAATTTATCGAATTTATGGTGGACAGCAATGTCTTAAAGTTTGGCGATTTTACGTTGAAAAGCGGACGTAAGTCCCCGTTTTTCATGAATGCGGGCGCTTATGTGACCGGCACACAGCTGCGCAGACTGGGCGAATATTATGCAAAGGCGATTCATGACAACTACGGACTGGATTTTGACGTGCTGTTCGGACCCGCATACAAAGGCATTCCGCTGACCGTTGCGACGACGATGGCCATCAGCGAGCTTTACGGCAAGGATATCCGTTACTGTTCCAATCGTAAGGAAGTAAAGGATCATGGCGACACCGGTATTTTACTGGGCAGCAAGTTAAAGGATGGCGACCGCGTTGTTATTATTGAGGATGTAACGACCTCCGGCAAGTCCATCGAAGAAACCTTCCCGATCTTAAAAGCACAGGCAGATGTGGAGATCGTCGGACTGATGGTTTCCTTAAACCGCATGGAGCGCGGACTTTCTTCTGAGAAGAGCGCGCTGGAAGAGATCAAAGAGAAGTACGGTTTTGACGCCAATGCCATTGTCAGCATGGCAGAAGTGACAGAATATCTGTATAACAAGCCCTACAAGGGACAGGTTTATATTGATGATACCTTAAAGACTGCGATCGACGCTTATTACGCGCAGTACGGTGCAAAATAAGGAGGTTCAACCAATATGGAAGAAAAGACCTATAAGCTTTTGGGCGGCAGCGGCGCTTTGAATATCGCGGTCGGCGCGGTTGTGCTGGTTTCCGGGATTGCAAGCGGCGTGCTGCTGATCGTAAACGGCGCAAGACAGCTGGCGCACCGGGGCAAACTGATTTTCTGAGAATGCAGGAAATGGAATTTTTACGCAGTTCCCGGTTACGGATAGGGAACTGCGTAAGCGAAGCTTTTCGGAAAGGAGACCGGCGTGCGCAGGCATTACATTTTTACCGATAAGAGGGAATCCAAAAAGGGGATATTGTCAGCAATGCTGGGGGCAATGTCCCTGATTTCTGTTTTCCTGACCGTCTATTTTACCTGGCAGAATCATGGGACGGCATATGTGCGCTACGGCGTGGTGACACTGCTGTGCCTGATTTTTTCTGCGGCAGGTCTGGTAATTGGAATTATGGCGAAGCTGGAAGAGGATAAATTTTATCTGTTCGCCTGGATTGGCATTGTGTTGAACGCCCTGACCCTGTTGGGGATCGGGGGGATTGTGGCAGTAGGAGTGTATGGATTATGACAGTAATGGAAGAACGGTTTGAGCTTGCCTCACAGCGTATTTTGGAAATCGAAAAAGAAAAACGGATGCCGGAGCAGTTTCAACGCTATTTTGCAGAAAACGCGGACTATCTGGGCGTCCTGCTTGAAGAATACAAATGGATAGCGTCCGGGGCGATGCGGGAAGCCTCTCTGCAAGAGCTGGAACGGCACAACGAAAGCTGCTTCATCGACCTGATGGGACGCAATTATGAGACGAGCTATGCAAACCCCGACTGGGCGTATGCACAGCTTGGCGAAACCTTTGGACAGCTGCTTTCTGCAGTTGCGGCGGAGCTGCGCAGCCTGCCTGCGTTTATTTATGAACAGGATCTGGAAGGCATCACGATCCGCCTGGAGCTGTTTGTCGAAATTTACTGTGCGTTTGCAGAAAGCTTCGAGGAGACAAAAGAAGCACCGGAATATTCCCAGATCCGGGATATTTTCTACTGGTTTGCAAGCGACTATGCGGAGCTGACTGCAGAGCATGCGATCCGCCATACCGTGGACTGGGGACAGAGATTTGCGCTGGACATCATCGAAAACGCAGACCTGTCTGATATCCGTTACCTGTTCTGGTTCGGGGAATATATCGCGGATGACCAGTGGAAGCTGGCAGAGCATTTGAATGGTCTGCCGGAAGAAAAAATTCAGAAAATCGCAGACACCTACACGGAGGGCTTTCGCAAGGGCTTTGAGCTGGCAAAGAAGCCTCTGGACAAAAAGAAATCCGTCCAGATCCGTTATCCTCTGGGCTTTGAGCGTGTCGTAAAAGCTGCAATTGAAAACTTCAGAAAAATGGGCTTAGAGCCTGTCATCGCCCGCACACCTGCGAGCTTTGCAGAGGGACGCAGAGTGTTCCGGCTCGGATTTTTCGGCGGTGCAGTGAACCGGCAGTTCGATTATGACCATGAAAACGACAAGGCACTGTACCTGGACAAAAAATATGTCCACAGGATGCTGGAATGTCGCAAAAATGCGTGGGAAGAGTACAAAGATATGGCGGTTGTCCATGCAGGTCCCGCTGTCATCGAAGCATTCGGCGAAGAGCCCTTCGAGCCTGCGAGCAAGGAGCATCTGCTCACCTTATCGGCCGAACAGCAGAAGTTGTATGTCGAATATCAGAGCCAGGCGGGTGCGATGACGAACGAATATATCGACCCGGAGGAAAGAAGCTTTACCTGTATCGCGTTCCCGGTTCCGGGCATCGGCGAGCATTTCCCGGAGATTTTCGACGAAGTGTTAAAGATCAATACGTTGGATTACAAGACCTACGAGACGATTCAGCAGCACCTGATCGATGCGCTGGATAAGGCAGCGTGGGTGGAGATCAAGGGACGCGGCGACAACCACACGGATATGAAGGTCATGCTCCATACGCTCAATAACCCTGCGCGGGAAACGAATTTCGAAAACTGCGTGGCGGACGTCAACATTCCGGTTGGGGAAGTGTTCACCTCTCCGAAGCTGACCGGAACAGAAGGCGTTTTGCATGTACCGCAGACGTTTTTGCGCGGTATGCAGTATAACGATCTGGAGCTGCAGTTTAGGGATGGCATGATTACCAAATACACCTGCCGTAACTTCGAAAAGGAAGCGGAAAACGAAAAGCTGCTGCAGGATGGTGTGCTGTATCATCATGATACGCTGCCGATCGGCGAATTTGCTATTGGTACGAACACGACTGCTTATATGGTGGCGCGCCGTTATGAAATCAATGACAAGCTTCCGGTGTTGATTGCAGAAAAGACCGGCCCCCACTTCGCAGTGGGTGATACCTGCTACAGCTATGAAGAAGACCGCATGACCTATAATCCGGATGGCAAGGCGATCATCGCGCGGGACAACGAGGTGTCCGCGCTTCGTCATACCGATCCGGAAAAGGCATATTTTAACTGCCACACAGATATTACGATCCCGTACGCAGAGCTGGCAGAGGTAACAGCAGTATGTGCAGACGGCACCAGGATTGGCCTGATCAAGGACGGATTTTTCGTACTGGACGGTACGGAAGAATTAAATTTGCCGCTGTATCAGGGATAAACATCTTACAGTTCACTCGCGCTATTCGCAGGAAGGTACGCCACAGTTCACCCGCGCCATTCGCAAAAACGCGTCTTCAACGCTCTCCGCTGCGTTGCAGCTCCTTTTGCTCATAAAATGGCGCTCCCTTCGTACCTTTTTGTAAGCAGATTTTCATGCGAGCATGAAATCTGCTTGCAAAAAGGTACGAGTGAACTGTAATACAAAAATAGGTTGCATCTGCCAAAAAAGTTTAGTACACTGTAGATTGATAAGTTGCGACATATTTTGACAGGAGGATAAAAGCACATGGCACAGGTCAGTATTGTAATGGGCAGTGATTCCGATATGCCTGTAATGGCAAAAGCAGCTGAGATTTTGGACAAATTCGGTATTTCCTATGAAATGCGGATTATTTCCGCACATCGGATGCCCGATACTTTTTTTGAATATGCACAGACCGCGGAGGAGCGGGGCGTAAAGGTGATTATCGCCGGCGCCGGTATGGCAGCTCATCTGCCGGGTATGTGCGCTGCATTGTTTCCGATGCCGGTGATCGGTATCCCGATGCACACGACGTCTCTGGGAGGCAGGGATTCCCTGTATTCCATCGTTCAGATGCCCTCCGGTATCCCGGTGGCGACCGTTGCGATCAACGGCGGTGCAAACGCAGGTATTCTGGCGGCGAAGATTTTAGCGGTTTCCGATCCGGAGCTTCTTGCAAAGCTCAAGGCTTACAGCGCAGAGATGAAAGACGGCGTACTGAAAAAGGATGCAAAGCTGCAGGAATGCGGCTATCACAACTACACAAAATAAACAGGTGCACAGGCACGGTATGGAGGATCAGATGGATTACAAGAGTTCTGGAGTGGATATTGAAGCCGGATACAAATCGGTGGAACTGATGAAACAGTATGTAAAGACGACAATGCGCCCGGAAGTGCTTGGCGGACTGGGCGGTTTTTCCGGTGCATTTTCCCTGGAAAAGATCAAGGATATGGAAAAGCCTACCCTGGTATCCGGTACAGATGGTGTCGGAACCAAGATCAAGCTCGCCTTTCTTATGGACAAGCATGATACCATCGGTATCGACTGCGTTGCCATGTGCGTAAACGATATTGCATGCGCAGGCGGCGAACCGCTGTTTTTCCTGGACTATATCGCATGCGGCAAAAATATTCCCGAGAAGATCGCAGAGATCGTAAAAGGCGTATCTGCAGGCTGTGTACAGTCGGAAGCTGCCCTGATCGGCGGCGAGACAGCAGAACATCCCGGACTGATGCCGGAGGATGAGTACGATCTGGCTGGTTTTGCAGTCGGCGTAGTGGATGAAAAAGACCTGATTACCGGCGAAAACTTAAAGCCCGGTGACGTGCTGATCGGCATGGCAAGCTCCGGCGTGCATTCCAACGGCTTCTCTCTGGTTCGTAAGGTATTCGACATGACCGTTGAAAGCTTAAATACCTATTATGATGAGCTGGGCGCAACCCTGGGCGAGACCCTGCTGGCTCCGACACGCATCTATGTTAAGGCGTTAAAGGCAGTCAAAGAAGCCGGCGTAACCGTAAAGGCATGCAGCCATATCACCGGCGGCGGCTTTTATGAAAACGTGCCCCGTATGTTAAAAGAAGGCACCCATGCGGTGATCAACAAAAACAGCTATCCCGTTCCTCCGATTTTTACCCTGATGGCGAAAAAGGGCAATATCGAAGAGCATATGATGTATAACACCTATAACATGGGACTGGGTATGATCGTCGCAGTAGATCCCGCAGATGTGGATAAGACCATGGAAGCAATGAAATCTGCAGGCGATACCCCTTATGTGGTAGGCACCATCGAAGCAGGCGAAAAGGGAGTGACCTTATGTTAAGGCTTCTGGTCTGTGTCTCCGGCGGAGGTACGAACCTGCAGGCGATTTTCGATGCGATTGACGCGGGAAAAATCCGCAATGCCGAAATCGCAGCGGTGATCAGCAACAACCCGGGCGCATATGCGCTGGAACGTGCGCGGCAGCATAATGTGGAAGCAATCTGTCTTTCTCCGAAATCTTTCGAGAGCAGAGAGGCATTCAATCATGCCCTGACCGAAAAGGTAAAGGAAATCGCACCGGATCTGATCGTGCTGGCAGGATTTTTAGTCGCTGTTCCGGCAGAGATGATCGAAGCGTTCCCAAATCAGATTATCAATATCCATCCGTCGCTGATCCCTGCGTTTTGCGGCGTTGGCTTTTACGGTCTGCATGTCCATGAGGGTGTGCTTGCGCGCGGTGCAAAAGTGACCGGCGCGACGGTGCATTTTGTGGACAACGGAATGGATACCGGTCCGATTATCTTACAGAAGGCGGTTGAAGTGCAGCAGGGCGATACACCCAAGAGTCTGCAGCAGCGGGTCATGGAGGAAGCGGAATGGAAAATTTTGCCCCAGGCCATCGATCTGATTGCCCAGGGCAGAGTAACCGTTGTGGATGGAAAGACGATTATCGCATCGTGATGCAAAATTGCATCGCATAACAGCGAAAGCGCCTGAAAATATGGAGGTTCATATGAAAATTCTGATTGTGGGAAGCGGCGGCAGAGAGCATGCGATCGCTGCAAGTGTGGCAAAGAGCCCGAAAGCAGAGAAGATTTACTGTGCACCCGGCAACGCCGGAATTGCGCAGCTGGCAGAGTGCGTTCCGATCGGCGCGATGGAATTTAACCGTCTGACCGAGTTCGCAAAGGAAAAAGAGATCGACCTCGTTATCGTCGGCATGGATGATCCGCTTGTCGGGGGCCTGGTAGACCAGCTGGAGGCAGCCGGGATCCGTGCATTCGGTCCTCGCAAAAATGCGGCGATTCTGGAAGGCAGCAAGGCATTTTCCAAGGAACTGATGAAAAAATACAATATTCCGACGGCTGCCTATGAAGTGTTCGACAAGGCAGAGGATGCGCTGGAATATCTGCATACCAAAGCGAAATTCCCGATCGTTTTAAAGGCGGATGGCCTTGCACTTGGAAAAGGTGTTTTAATCTGCAGCACGTTGGAAGAAGCGGAAGACGGCGTATGCACGATTATGACAGATAAGAAATTCGGCACAGCCGGCAACAAGATGGTCATCGAAGAGTTCATGACCGGACGTGAGGTTTCCGTGCTGTCCTTTACAGATGGCAAGACCATCCAGATCATGTCCTCCGCCCAGGATCACAAGCGCGCAAAGGACGGCGATCAGGGCTTGAACACCGGCGGCATGGGCAATTTTTCCCCGTCTCCGTTCTATACAAAAGAGGTTGATGCGTTCTGTAAAAAATATATCTATCAGGCTACCGTCGATGCAATGTCTGCGGAAGGACGCACCTTTCAGGGTGTAATTTTCTTCGGCCTGATGCTGACACCTGACGGCCCGAAAGTGCTGGAATATAATGTCCGCTTCGGTGATCCGGAAGCGCAGGTTGTGCTGCCGCGTATGAAAAACGACATTCTGGACGTTTGCGAGGCATGTATCGACGGTACGCTCGATCAGCTCAAGTTGGAGTTTGAAGACAATGCGACAGTTTGTGTTGTGCTGGCATCGGACGGTTATCCGTTAAAATACGACAAGGGACTCCCGATTTCCGGCCTGGAAGCCTTTGACGGAAAAGACGATGTGTTCTGTTTCCATGCAGGAACCAGGTTTGCAGAAGACGGAAAGACGATCCTGACCAACGGTGGACGTGTGCTGGGTATCACGGCGAAAGCGCCTACCTTAAAGGAAGCGCGCGCAAAAGCGTATGCAGCGACCGAATGGGTCAATTTTGCCAACAAATATATGAGACACGATATCGGTAAAGCGATCGACGAAGCATAATATACCGATAGAGCACTGGCGACAGGCGAAATCGGAAGCCTGGCTGAGGAGTTTGGAAAAGAGAAAAGGTCCGCAGAGACCTTTGCGGATCGGAATCAGAAAGGTACGTAAATTAGAATGATGAAATGGACGACCAAGTTCAGCACTGTGCTGGGATGTGCACTTGCTGCGGTATTTTTATTTACATCCACAATGGAAGTCGGCGCTGTGCCGCTGACCTCTTCCCCGAGCGGAACGACAACGACCACAACAACCGACACCAATGCTGCAGAGGACGGAAATGCTGATGCAGCCGCAGAGGATAATGCCGCAGAGGATAACGCAGCAGAGGATAACGCCGCAGGGACAGCTGCTGCAGGAACCGTTACCAGCGCAACCGTAACCTCTTCCAGCGTTAATATCAGAAGCGAAGCTTCCACCAGCGCAAACGTTGCAGGTAAGGCAGCCAGCGGACAGGAGCTGACCGTTACCGGCGAGACACAGGGCAGCGACGGCAAGACCTGGTATGCAGTAACATTTGATAATGTAAGCGGATATATCCGTTCCGATCTGGTAGAGGCACATGTGTCGGAGGCGACAGCAGAGCCGGCTGTTGACGAAACTCAGGAGACGGAGGAACCGGAGGAGGAGCCGATCGTAGACAACTCCGCAGATTATTCCGTCGCCTTTGAGGATGACGGAAGCGGCAGCAGTGCATGGTATCTGCATGATAATACTATGGGAACCAGATATCAGGTCAGTGACCTGCTGAATGCAGAGGAGACCAACAAGAACAACCAGGCGACCATCGACCAGACCGCAAAGAGCATGCGCTTTGTCGTTATTCTGATGGCGTTTGTAATCGTAGTTCTGATTATCGTTGTAACAATCCTGATCATCAAAGTCAGAAGCACGTATGAAGACTATGACGATTATGATGATGACGAAGATGACGAAGACGACGATGAGGATGAGGACGAGGACGAGGAAGAAGAACGTCCGCGCCGCTTCGGCCGCAAAAAGCCTGCCCGTTATGTAGAAGAGGATGACGACGAGGACGATGACGATGACGAGGATGAGGATGAGGACGAGGAAGAAGAGCGTCCGCGCCGCCGTCCGGCAAAGAAGGCTCCGGTAAAGAAGCCTGTCCGTCGCTCCAGAGTCGACGAATATGAAGACGAGGATGACGAGGATGAGGACGAGGAAGAAGAACGTCCGCGCCGCAAAAAGGGCAAATCCAAAGACTGGCAGTCCAGAAATTTCCTGGATGATGACGATCTTGAATTTGAATTCCTTGACCTGAAATAAGTCTTCCAAAAAGCAAGCATTCAGAAAACAATAGAAGCACGTTCTGCGAACATTCTATTGCCGTGAATCCATAAAAAACATCCGGCTTTTGCTGCAAACTGCCCGCTGTCTGGCGGGAGCACAGGAAACAGCAGTGCCGGGTGTTTTGTTTTATTCATGACAATAGCATGCTCGCAGCGCGTGCATGCTATTGTTGACTATTTTCAGGATTCTTGTTATAGTGTTTCTAGAACACTTTAAAGAGAAAATGGATGGGAGATCAGCATGATTCTGGAAGTCGATTTTAACAGCGAAGAAGCGTTATATATACAGCTGCGCAATCAGATCATTGTCGGGATTGCGACAAACAGGCTCAAGGAGGGAGAGTCCCTCCCGAGCGTGCGGCAGCTTGCAGAATCCATTGGGATTAACATGCATACAGTGAATAAGGCATATACCGTGCTCAAGCAGGAGGGCTTCGTCAAGGTGGACAGACGCCGCGGCGCAGTGATTGCGATTGATGCGGATCGGATCAGTGATCTGGAGCAGATGCGGGAGTCGCTGCGGGTCATTCTGGCACGGGCAAGCTGTCGGAATATTTCCCGCGAGGAAGTACATGCTTTGATAGATGAGATTTATGAAGAGTATGGAGGACTATAACAGATGCAGTCACAGTTTACGGATAAGGCAAAAACTGCCCTGCTTTTGGCAGGGCGGGCGGCAAAAAGCCTGCATCAGAATTATGTTGGGACAGAGCATATCCTGCTGGGCCTGATCAAAGAAGGAACCGGTGTGGCATCAAGGGTTCTGACGGAAAACGGGGCAAAAGAAGAGACGATCCGGGAAATGATTCAGGATCTGCTGGCTCCGGAGACGCCCAATCCGGTCATAGAGCGGGACGGTTATTCCCCCCGGGCAGAGGAAGTTCTGGAGGAAAGCCACAGACAGGCGGAAAAGGCAGGCAGTGTGCTGACCGGAACGGAGCACATTTTGTTAGCGCTTTTAGGAGATGGGGATAATGTTGCAGTGCGGGTGCTGCAGACACTGTCGCTGCCGCTGCAAAAAATCATGCGGGATACGCTCCTGGCAGCAGGACTGGACCCTACGGCGTACCGCGAAGAGCTGGGACGCAGGCAAAAAAAGAGCCAGACCGGGACGCTGGAGCTTTACAGCCGGGATCTGACGAAGCTGGCTGCACAGGGAAAGCTCGATCCAGTTGTCGGGCGCGATCAGGAGATTGGGCGCGTGATTCAGATTTTAAGCCGCAGGACGAAGAACAATCCGTGCCTGGTAGGAGAACCCGGTGTCGGCAAAACGGCGATCGTCGAGGGACTTGCGCTTCGGATTACGGAGGGCAGCGTGCCGGATACGGTAAAGGATAAACGGGTTCTGATGCTGGATCTGTCCGGGATGATCGCGGGAAGCAAATACCGCGGCGAATTTGAGGAGCGAATTCGTAAGGTCATCCGTGAGGTGACAGACGACGGAAATATTTTACTGTTTTTGGATGAGCTGCATACACTGATCGGTGCAGGCGGCGCAGAGGGGGCGATTGACGCTTCCAACATTTTAAAGCCGTCCCTTGCGCGCGGCGAGATTCAGCTGATCGGCGCGACAACGCTGGAAGAATACCGCAAATATATCGAAAAAGATGCTGCCCTGGAACGCCGTTTTCAGCCGGTTACGGTCGAAGAACCAACGGAAAAAGAGGCGATCGGCATTTTACAGGGAATCGTTTCCAGATATGAAGAGCATCATAAAGTAAAGATTCTGCCGGAAGCCCTCGAGGCCGCAGTACATCTTTCCAATCGCTATATCAATGACCGGAAGCTCCCGGACAAGGCGATCGACGTGATGGACGAGGCGGCTGCTGCGGTGCGCCTGCAGCGGATGCAGACGACTGACGAGGCAACAGACCAGGTAAAGGAAATCAAAACGCTGGACGAAAAGCTGGAGCAGGCAATCCGCGATCAGGATTTGGAGGAGGCCTCAAGACTAAAGCAGAAGCTAAAAGAGGCACTCGCCCGTTACGAAAAGCACCAGAAACGACAGGAAAAGAGCCGCAAAAAGGGGCAACCGGAGGTGACAGCAGAGGATATCGCAAAGGTCATTTCCACTTGGACAAAGGTTCCGGTGAGCCGCCTGACCGAAAAAGAGAGCGAACGGCTGTTAAAGCTGGAATCTATTCTGCACAAGCGCGTGATCGGACAGGAAGAAGCCGTATCGAGCGTTGCGCGGGCGATGCGCCGCGGCAGAGTCGGACTGCAGGATCCGAGACGACCGATTGGTTCGTTTTTGTTCCTCGGTCCCACAGGTGTCGGAAAGACGGAGCTTTCCAAGGCGCTGGCAGAAGCGATGTTTGGTTCAGAAAACGCGCTGATCCGCGTGGACATGTCGGAATATATGGAAGGGCATTCTGTTTCGAAAATGATCGGCTCGCCTCCGGGCTATGTCGGCTTTGACGAGGGTGGACAGCTTTCTGAAAAGGTTCGCAGAAATCCGTATTCGGTGGTTTTATTTGACGAAATCGAAAAAGCGCACCCGGATGTTTTCAATATTTTGCTACAGGTGCTGGACGATGGGCATATCACGGATTCCAGGGGCAGGAAGGTCAGCTTCAAAAATACCGTCATCATCATGACGTCCAACGCCGGTGCACAGCGGATTGTGGAGCCAAAAAATCTCGGCTTTGCGGCAAAAGAAGATGCGCAAAAGACTTACGAAAAGATGAAAGCCGGCGTGATGGAAGAGGTAAAACGCCTGTTCAAACCGGAATTTTTAAACCGGATTGATGAAACGATCGTATTCCATCAGCTGACAAAAGACGATATGAAGCGAATTATCAATCTGCTGGCACAGAGCCTGATTACGCGCTGCCGGACGCAGCTGGATATCAGCCTGACACTGACACCATCTCTGAAAGAGCATATCGTAGAAAAATACAGCAACCTGAAAATGGGTGCAAGACCGTTAAAGAGAGCAATTCAGACGCTGATCGAGGACGCACTTGCGGAAGAAATTCTGTCGGGACGGGTAAAATCCGGCGATCATGTGAATGCAGGCTTCCGCGAGAACAAAGTTGTTTTCAGCGTCAAAAACAAATAAACAGCAAACCGCCGCAAAGGCGGACAGGAGGACAAAAGAATGGCAGCAGTAGCAGAACTCATCAGAACAGAAGCAGACGGAAAGATCAGCTTCGGCAATCACCTTCTGCAGGAAAAGAGCAAGAAGGAGGGCTTTGAGGCCGGCGGCGATGAGTACAAGGTAAAGACTTTTAAAGAGATTACCAAGCTGGAAAGAAACGGCATGTTTGTCTATGAATCCGTGCCCGGCACGAGCGTAGAGCATTTTGCGGAGAGCGAAAATGGCGTCAGCTTCACGGTAGAGGGCACAGAGGACGCGCAGATCACACTCGGTCTGGAGGAAGATACGGAATATGATGTGAAAATCAACGGTGAGGATGCGGGCAGAATGCGCACGAACCTTGGCGGAAAGCTGAATGTGAGCGTGGAGCTTGCTGGAATCGGAGAAGTAAAGGTAGAAATTTCAAAATAAATGGCAATCAAAATAAAAACCAGATTTTTCTGTCAGGAATGCGGCTATGAAACGGCAAAATGGCTGGGGCAGTGTCCGGGCTGTAAGGCGTGGAACTCCCTCGTAGAGGAACCGGTTTCTGTGACCGCAGGCGGAAAAGAGAAAAAGCAGGTGCTGTCCGGGGTGCAGAGCGCTCCGGCGGTGCTGAATGAAATTTCGATGGAAGAGGAAAGACGCACGGAAACCGGGATGGGAGAGCTCGACCGGGTACTGGGCGGCGGAATCGTTACCGGCTCGCTGACGCTGGTCGGCGGCGACCCGGGTATCGGCAAATCGACGCTTCTTTTGCAGATGTGCAGGAACCTTTCGTTAAAAAAGCAGCACATTTTGTATGTATCAGGCGAGGAATCCTTACGCCAGATCAAAATGCGCGCGATGCGGATCGGTGATTTTTCGGACACGCTGGAGCTGTTCTGTGAGACGAACCTGAATCGGATCGAGGAGGTAATCCAGCAGAAAAAGCCTCAGATCGTCATCATTGACTCCATCCAGACGATGTACAATGAAACGGTCAGCGCGGCGCCCGGCAGCGTGTCGCAGGTTCGCGAATCGACTGGTGTTTTGCTGCGGCTGGCAAAAGGGCTCGGTATTTCGATTTTTATCGTCGGCCATGTGACCAAAGAGGGAACGGTTGCAGGTCCCAGAGTGCTCGAGCATATGGTGGATACGGTGTTGTATTTTGAGGGCGACCGACATGCATCTTATCGAATCCTCCGGGGCGTTAAGAACCGTTTTGGCTCAACCGATGAGATCGGCGTGTTTGAGATGCGCCAAGAGGGGCTGACAGAGGTGTTAAACCCGTCGGAATTTATGTTAAATGGCAGACCTGCCGGCGCGAGCGGCTCGGTCGTCTCCTGCTCAATGGAGGGGACTCGTCCGATGCTCACGGAGATTCAGGCGCTCGTCTGCCACAGCAATTTTGGCATTCCACGCCGTCAGACGACCGGAACGGATTTTAACCGCGTCAATCTGCTGATGGCGGTATTGGAAAAACGGCTTGGCATGCAGATCGGGGGGTGTGATGCTTACGTCAATCTGGCAGGCGGCATTCGGATTACAGAGCCTGCCATCGATCTTGGAATCGTGATGGCAATTATGTCGAGCTTCAAAAACAGCCCCGTCCCGGAGGGCGTTGTCGCCTTCGGGGAAGTGGGCCTGAGCGGGGAAGTACGTGCCGTTTCGATGGCGGAGCAGAGAGTGAGGGAGGCGCAGAAGCTCGGTTTCACAACCTGTATCCTCCCCCAGGTCTGTCTCGAAAAAATGCCGAAAATTTCCGGCATCCGATTAGTCGGTGTCCGCAGTGTTGCCGATGCCGCGCGGGAGCTGTAAGAACGCCCTACAGCGGCTGGTTGGGATAACCCGGAAAATAAAACGGAAGGGTCGCACCCGGAACAGGATATACTGCGATCTTGTCGTCGAACAGATTTTTTTCAGACGGCACTTCGTCATTTTTGGAAACCGGATTGACGCCGTCGGGAGAGAGGATGCAGTCATCCGCAAGGTCAGAAGGACGGTCTGATTCTGGAATTACAGGATACATGACAAAAACCTCCTTTTCATTGTTGGATTCAAAAAGCGATAGGAAAGCTTTTGGGATCAGTATGTATCTTTTTTGGGGAAAATATTCTATTGTTACTATTCTATTGTTACAGTTCACCCGTACCGTTTGGGGGCAGATTTCATGCTCGCATGAAAATCTGCTTACAAAAAGGTACGAATGGCGCGTGTGAACTGCAACATTTTGAAAAAGTAGTTGACAAAAGATACAGTGGTGCGATACAATATGATCAAGTTGAGAAGTTATCAACCCACAAAATCAGGCAGGATGTTTTCCGCAAGGAGGATGTCCTGCCATCCCCCCACAAAGATTCGATACCTGCTGATTTCGTGTCAGCAGGTTTTTTATTTGTTCATGACAATAGAATGTTCGCAGAGCGTGCATTCTATTGTTGCATAAAAAAGTTCGTTTCTATACAATGTTATACAATAAAAAACGCTCCGCGAGGATGCACACTCGACGCAAGGGTAGATGGTTGTCGAAGCAACCGCGCCTCGGCGCAAAAATATACTAAGGCACATTCTTTTTATATTTTATATGGAGAATACGAATGAAAAAAACGGTTTTAAAGGAAAATAATTCCTGCAGAATGCAGTGTATCGCAGAAGAAAATCTGGAACAGGAAATGGACAGCCAGGTAGAGCCGTTTCTGAAACAGGTTCAGATTTGCGGGTGGATGGAGGTCGCGCCCGAAGGCGGTGAATCGCAGGAGCGTGATGCGGCATTGGCAGACAGCACATCGCAAAAGTCCGAGAACGCACCAGAAGACGGCGTGGCTCAGAGAAAAACAGCTAAGACGGGCGGTCTGTATTATGAACTGTATCCGCAGGAGACACAAAAAGGGACGATCGTGATCAGCTATGGCTTTACAGAGTCCTGCCTGAAATATCATGAATTGATTTACTATTTTTATCTGCAGGGATATCAGGTGGCGATTATGGATCACAGAGGGCATGGAAAATCCATGCGTGAAGTGGAAGATCACACAATTGTACACATTGGATTGTTTTCCCGATATGTAAAAGATCTGCACCGGTTCGTCAAAACAGTGGTGAAGCCGATGGCAAAAGATCTGCCGCTGTATCTGTACGCACATTCCATGGGCGGCTGTATCGGCGCATTTTATCTGGAGCAGTACCCTGAGGATTTTGCCAAAGCGGTTCTGAATGCACCGATGTTGGGAGTGAATCTGGGCGGCGTGCCGTCCTGGGCGGCGCGGGTGCTGTGTGATTTTAAAGTGTTCGGAGGCAATGGGAAGGATCGTCTGCTCACACAGGGCACTTTTGATCCGGAAGAGTCTTTTTCGGACGCGTCCTGCAGCTCCGAAGCGCGCCATGATTATTATATGAAAAAACGGCGGGAGGATGAAAGCTGCCAGACCTCTTCAGGAAGCTATGAATGGGGCAGGGAAGCGATCAATGCCGGGAAATTTGTCATCAGCAAAAAGCAGGCGAAAAAGGTGAAGACGCCGGTGCTTTTATTTCAGGCGGGAAAAGATACGCTCGTAACGCCCGGAGCACAAAAAGAGTTTATCAAGAGGATCCCAGATGGACAGCTGGTGGTTGTGCCCGATATCCGGCATGAAATTTACCGCGCGCCAAACAGCGTCCTGCAGCCGTATCTGGAAATGATTTTTGAATTTTATGACAGTGGGGAAAAAGTCCTGTAAAAAAGGAGGATCGGCAGAAGTTTCGCTTTCCTGCCGACGATATGAAAGCAAGACTTGTTGCGTATTGACCGCCGGGGTGGTATGATAGAAGAAATGCAGACGGGCATAGTTTGCACAGTTTTGAGCGAAATGGAGATTAGAATGGAACAGTTAGCAATTTTTGGCGGGGAGCCGGTTCGGAAGACACCGATTTCCTATGGGCACCAGTATATTGATGATGCGGACATAGAAGCGGTTGCAAATGTGCTGCGCAGCGATGCGCTTACCTGTGGACCGAAGGTGACAGAGCTGGAGAAGCGTTTGTGCGAAGTAACCGGGGCAAACTATGTCGTTATGGTCAGCAACGGAACGGCGGCGCTGCATCTGGCTGCGATGGCGGCGGGCATTACGAAAGGGGATGAGGTAATCGTAACCCCCCTGACGTTTGCTGCTTCCGCCAACTGCATTTTGTATTGCGGCGGCACGCCGGTATTTGCTGATGTAAAGCGTGACACCTACAACATCGATCCGGAGAGTATCCGCAGCCATATCACGGAGAAGACAAAAGCTGTCGTTGCGGTGGATTTTACCGGTCAGGCAGTGGAGCTGGATGAGATCCGTCAGATCTGCAAGGAGCATAATCTGATGCTGATCGAGGATGCGGCGCATGCGATCGGCACACAGTATAAAAATAAAAAAGTAGGCAGCATCGCAGATTTTACAACCTTCAGTTTTCATCCGGTCAAAACCGTAACAGCCGGAGAAGGCGGCGCGATTGCGACCAACGATGAGAAGCTGTATCACAGGCTGCTTCGGCTGCGCTCTCACGGAATTACGAGAAATCCGGATGAGATGGTACATCCGACCGATGCGAAGTGGTACAATGAACAGGTTGAGCTCGGCTATAACTATCGGATGACAGATTTTCAGGCAGCGCTTTTACTCAGCCAGTTAGACAAGCTGGACCGTTTTATCGAAAGAAGAACTCAGATTGTAAAACGCTACAACGAAGCATTTGCAGAGTGCCCGGAGCTTGTGCTGCAGCGGGAGATCCCGGAGTCAAAGACGGCACGCCATTTGTATGTTATTCAGTTAAACCCTGAGCTGCTGACCTGCACCAGAAGAGAGTTTTTCGATGCGTTGTATGCGGAAAATGTGCATGTACAGGTGCACTATCTGCCGGTTTACTGGCATTCCTATTATGAAAAGCTGGGCTATCCCAAGGGACTGTGCCCGAATGCGGAGTACCTGTATGAGCATGTGATGAGCATCCCGCTCTTTTACAGCATGACAGACGAGGACGTGGAAAGCGTCATCACTGCGATTAAAAAAGTGCTTGCTTATTACAGGAGATAGATTGGAGAACGAACATGAAGAAATTTTTGGAGCTCATTTCCGAAGAGATGGGAAAAGGCTTTGAAGCTGCAGGTTATGAGGCACAGTTGGGACGCGTAACCGTGTCCAACCGTCCCGATCTGTGCGAATATCAGTGTAACGGCGCGATGGCGGGCGCAAAAAAATACCATAAAGCCCCGATCATGATCGCCAACGACGTAGCGGAAAAGCTGACGGACAGCGCAGTATTTTCTGAAGTATCTGCGGTTGCGCCCGGATTTTTGAACCTGAAAGTAAAGGACAGTTTTGTCTGTGAATATTTAAAGGAGATGGCTGCAGCGGAGAAGTTTGGCGTAGAGCCTCCCGAAAAGAAAAAAACCATCGTTGTCGATTACGGCGGTCCCAACGTTGCAAAGCCGCTCCACGTCGGTCATCTGCGCTCCGCAGTCATCGGCGAAAGCATCAAGCGGATCAACCGTTACAAAGGACATAGGGTTATCGGCGATGTCCATCTGGGCGACTGGGGACTGCAGATGGGTCTGATCATTACCGAGTTAAAAGCACGCAAGCCCGAGCTGCCTTATTTTGATGAAAGCTTTACCGGGGAATATCCGCAGGAGGCTCCCTTTACCGTATCTGAGCTGGAAGAAATCTATCCGACAGCGAGCGGCAAGTCCAAAGAAGATCCTGCGTATAAGGAGGCAGCGCTGGAAGCAACGCTGCGCCTGCAGAGCGGTGACCGTGGCTACCGCGCGCTGTGGAAGCATATTATTGCGGTATCTGTAGCCGATTTGAAAAAAAACTATAGCAACCTGGATGTGGAATTTGATCTCTGGAAGGGCGAATCCGATGCAGACCCGCTCATTCCGGGACTGGTAAGTCGTTTAAAAGAATCCGGCCTTGCGTATGAAAGCCAGGGCGCGCTGGTTGTAGATGTTAAAGAGGATACCGATACGAAGGAAATGCCGCCCTGCATCATCTTAAAATCCGATGGCGCGGCGCTGTATGCAACGACAGACCTTGCAACAATCGTGGACCGTATGGAGAATCTGCATGCGGATTCCCTGATCTATCTTGCGGACAAGCGTCAGGAGATGCACTTTGTACAGGTGTTCCGTGTAGCGAAAAAGGCGGGGCTGGTAACACCTGAAACAGAGTTAAAATATGTTGGTTTCGGCACGATGAACGGCAAGGACGGAAAGCCGTTTAAGACCAGAGATGGTGGTGTCATGCGTTTAGAGTATCTTGTATCTGAGATTGATAATGAGATGTTAAAGAAGATTACCGAAAACCAGAAGGCAAAAGAGAATCTTGGAATCAGCGAGGAAGAAGCAAAGGAAACTGCAAAAACAGTTGCACTTGCCGCAATCAAATATGGAGATCTTTCTAATCAGGCAAGTAAAGACTATATTTTTGATATCGACAGATTTACTTCTTTTGAGGGAAATACAGGACCATACATTTTGTATACGATCGTTCGTATCAAGTCGATTCTTCACAAATATCATGATTTAGGAAAGAACGCAGATAATTCAGTGATCACGGCAGCACATTCTGAGAGTGAGAAGAATCTGATGTTAGAACTGTCCAAATTTAATGCAGTGATCGAGGGTGCATTTACCGATACGGCACCGCACAAGATCTGTTCCTATATTTATGATCTTGCCAATGCATTCAACAGTTTCTATCATGAGACAAAGATCATGTCTGAGGAAGATGAGACGGTTCAGAAATCGTATATCCGTCTGTTGGAACTGACGAAATCTGTGCTTGAGACCAGCATTGATCTGCTTGGATTCTCTGCACCGGAGCGTATGTAGGAAAAAAGTCTTATTTTCTGTCAGAAGAAAATATGGTATACTGTTTTTGAAAAGCAAAACAAGGAGCAAAACAAGGAGGATTAATATGAAAAAGTTAAGCAAAAAGGTAATTGCGTTTGCACTTGCGGTTGTGATGACTCTGACAGCCGGTGCAGTGGCACCACAGGGAAACGTTGAAGTACAGGCGGCAAGCGGAAGGGTTTATGTGAATCCTTATTCAGCGACTGTTGTGACCTATAAGCCAGGGAAAGATGTAAATACTTTCACAAGTACAATCAGCATTATGGGCTGCAACAAAGCAAAAGAGATCAAAAAATTAAAGAGCAGCAACAAAAA
>OHXK01000358.1_pt1 | contig 21599 bp, 9 predicted proteins | sample 1579921 | NCBI WGS metagenome assembly OHXK01 (sample SAMEA3882551, study PRJEB24775) | human gut metagenome | biome: human-associated habitat; feature: intestine environment; material: feces | place: Netherlands | collected 2009/2010 | reverse complement strand
TCTTTTTCATAATCACTACCTCTTTCTTTTTTGATATTATCATTATGATAGTATCAATTTGATATTTTGTCAAGTTAAAAATACCACCATAGTAATCATCAATAATTTTTTCAACACAAAAATGGCCCTGCCACATAAGTAGCAAGACCACTTCCGTTGAAAATTACTTCTTCTTCCTTTCCATCTCTTCTTCCACTGCTCTTTGTTGCTGTGGTTGTCCTTTTCCCTGACTGGCTATCTTCTGCTGATGCTTGCGAAGTCGTTTCAACACTGATCTCCGGGGAGCATTTTTATCTTTTTTCTTTGGAGTATTGTTCATCAGTCCATCAATCATATTGTAGTTGGCTTCTTCTGCCATCTCTGCACTGCGAAGATATTCTCCGTTGTCCATGACCTTCTGCCAGTTTGCCAGCTCTGGTTTCTTTTTCTGCTGTTCTGGTGGCTGTTGTGTTTGATTCGGTTGCATTTGTGATTGCACCTGCTGTTGTCTTTGTTGTTCCTGTTCTTTTGCTGCCTGTTGCTGCATAAAGTTCTGAATGTTCCGTCTTGCTTCTTCGTCAAAGCCATTGTAACAGTCATTCATAACTACTGCTCCATCTTCACTGAGAATCACATAGGCGGCTCTTGTCCCATACTCTTCATGTTCCATCAGAAACCATTTCTTCTCGCTCATCAAAATATAATCCTGGGCAAGCCATGTACCTTTCTTTCCTTCGATTTCATATCCGGTTGTATCAATGGAAAGTCTGGTATCAGAGGAACTTTTGATTGTGAGAAATTCTGGAACAATGATGAATCCGTCTTTATTAATATAGTAAGCTGTGGTTTTTCCCTCGTCCGTAATTACCAGAACATTGCTGCATCCGATGGAATGACCTTTGAAATTCTTCGGTCGTTGTTTCTGCAGGCGTATTTTTATATCCGCCGGAGTTTCCCCCGGCTGGATTCTTCCAATGTACACCTGCTGATAGTTCTCAATGCTGACGCTCTTTCCTTCGCTTCTCAGCTTTTCATAAGAACGGAAACGAACATCCCGGTACTCTGGTGTTTCTTTTACCTGATATACTGCACACTGACTTGTACTCATTCCTCGTCCTCCTCTTCCAGTTCCGCTTTATAATCTTCCAGATCCATAAGAAAAATCTCATAGCCTTCATCACTCATGCAGAACAGCTTTCTTATGGTATTGCAGACAAGCCCGATCATATCCGCATCCCCTTTCAGAAATGGAATAATATTGTCGATGGCTTCCATCGTATCATTTCGGTTGCCTTTATCAAACATTGCGGTCACTAAACATTCGTCTGTATCAAAGTTCATTGCCAGATCCATCATAATTCTACATCCCCCTTCTTACGTGCTTTGGATTTTTCAGTTGTCATTTCTTTCTGCTCCTGTGCTTTTGCTCTTGCCTGGAACTCTTTTAACGACTGCAGCACAGATTTTTTCAGTTCCCCTTTTTCACCCTTTGCAGGCTCTCTCTTTTGTGTCTGGTTCGGTTCTACTGATACGGATTCTTTCTTGACTGGTGCTTCTGGAACTTCCTGTTTCACTTCCACAGTCTGTTCTGCTTCCTGCACTTTTCCATGTTTCTCATTCAGATATTTTTCCATATCATTGATTGCTTTCTGTACCAATGGGCTTTCTTTATAATGCGGAATCATATCTATCAGTTCCCTGTCTACTCTGTCCCAACTCATCAGTTCGTATTCTCCGGAATAATCTTCATCCCCATCCTGCAGGTCAAATCCAATCCCTTTGCCTCCATGCAGTCGATCTGCCGGAATACTTTCATAAATCTTAATCGCTTCTTCCAGAGTAAGATTATTATGGTATTCTCCCATGACCGGAAACTCCATACACTCTGCTACATAAAAAGTAATCGTAGCTTCTGGCTGTTCCTGTTCTGGTTGTCTGGTAAAGATAGAAAAGTTTTCTGCATTTTCCAGACGGGAAAGTAATGACCGGGCAGTTATCACATCACTGTCTATGTCAGATTCTTCCGATACTTCAACCAGCCAGTCCTTTAAACACCCTGTTTTCTGATTCAAAATGTCCTCTGTGATTTTCTCCACTTGTTCTTCCCTGTTCTCAACGGTATCTTTATATTCGTAAGTGTCATATTCATAGCTGAAATTATCTAAATCCACCGCAAGCTTTTCGATTTCCTTCTGATCAAGATAGGCTTCTGACTCTTTCATATATTCTGCCAGAGTGATTCTTTCTTCTGCGATAGGATTGATGTCCACCTTAATACCTGCCATTGCTATACCATGAGCATTTAATTCATTGAAGAAACTGTCCTCCCGGATATTGCCACGATAAGAAAGCACCACATCAAGGTCAGAATCATCTCTGTAAAGTTCCTCTCTGCTTCTGGAACCATGCACCCTTGCTGCAAGCAGCTCTACTTCATTTTCTAATCCCATATCTTCCAGAATGCCCTGTGCGTGATACAAGACACCCCGTTCCACTTCTGCCCTGCTAAGACCATTTAATGCAACCTCATCTCTTCCAATCTCAGAAGTCGCACGAAGTTCACCTGCCTGCAGTAAGTCTTTGGAATGTTGGATGGTCATTGCCTCAAATTCTTTATAGTCCACTTTGATACATTCCATATCATCCATTCTTTCACTTTTCAGGATTTCATAAGTAGCTTTCTGAACAGATACTTTTGGATCGTCATAATCATTGGAATGGATTTCGTGCAGGTCAGAATCATAAAAAATATAAAAATAGCCTTCTTCCGTTGCCTGTACGGTCAGATACCCTTTGCTCTTGGTAAACTGCATTGCAATTCCCTCACAGGTATCCACTGCTCTTTCCCGGTCATAATCCTCAAAAATACTTGGTGGACAATTCTTTAACAACTGTGCTAGCTGCATCTGTCGTTCGCCTGCTTCTTCCACTTCTGCCATCAAATCCTCATAATCAACGGGAACTGCATTTTCTAGGGACATATCTTCATCTTCAAGAATATCTTCCATTGCCTGCCGCATAGAAATATCAGGATTGTTATAAGCACCACCGTCGATCTCATCGTAATCCAAAGCATAAAAGGTATAATCATAGCCTTCCTCTGTTCTCTGGATTGCAAAATACCTATCGTCAATCTTATATGCCAGTTCATCCGGTTCCAGTTCCGGCATAAGTTCTTCCACAGAAATTTCTTTCTCCTGCAGATACTCTGAAATAGCTTCCAATGCTCCGGCATCATACCCATTCCAGAGATCTTCGGCTACAAGCTGACCATGTTCCGATACGATAATCCCTGCCACATCTGAACCATACTCATCATGTTCCATGAAGAAGAACTTCTCCCCTGCATACGCTCTTTCATCCACCGTATGCCAGGTTCCCGCATGTCCATCTGCTTCAAATCCTCTGGTATCTTCTGTAATGGTGACTTCCGCTTCATCCAATGCCTGTTCAATCTTCTGCATACGGATCTCTGCCCTTGCCATATCAATAAATCCATCTAACACCGCTGGGTGGCTTTCTATCACATAATCCTGATTCAGATTCTTTCCCTGATTGATATTTTCCGGGATTTCGATATGCTCTGCCCAGTCTTTGTTCTGTCTGGAAAATCTGCCGTCATAAGAAAGTTCCCGGAGCGTATTTGCCATAACAAACGTCATACGCTCTTCTCCAAACTGCTCTAACACTTGCATTGCGGCATCTTCCTCTAAATGCAGTCCGTCAAATTTTAATGCGATTGCTTCCTCGATTGCTTTCTTACAATCAATATTTAACTTTCTGGAATCCAGATAGGCATCTACATCCCGTTCTTCCATTGCCTGAGCAAGTGTTCCTTTATAGACTGGGGGATAGGCTCTGGTATGATTATTTTCCAGTATCTCCATTCTCTGCTGTACAAAATTCGGAAGTTCCTCAAAGCCGAAAGAATCCACATAATAAGCCTTTGTTTCCGCCGTCCGGTTTATAACTATGACATCGCTTACCGATAAAGAATGTCCATGAAAATCGTTTGGGCGGTTGATATTAAATCTCTCAAAAATATCATCTAATGTGATCGTTGGTGTCCATGGAGCCGCATACACCATCCTGTAGTCTTTTCCATCAATGCTATAGCCTAATTTTTGAGCCGATTCAAAACCCATAAACTGATAAGTATGCTCTCCACCCGTATCCATCTGATAGATTGCAAAACGACCGCTTTCTCCATGAAGAAGTAAGGTTTCATCAATCTTTTCTGCACTATCCTGTTGCAGTTTTTCCTGTCTGGCTATCGCTGCTTCTCTTTCTTTATGTACTTCCCATTCCGTTTCCGTAATACCAAAGATACCGTCATGCCCCAGGATCGCATTTTCTGTTTCTGCAAGAATCTGTCCTGCCTGCTCTGGATTGTCTGGATTTCCATGTAAGATAAAAACTTCTGCACCTTCACGATACAGTTCTACTGCCCTGTTTTTTTCAAGAGGATACATATGCTCCAGTCGGATTCCTGCTTCGTGCATTTCTGTAAAACCAATCCTTCCATCTGGAAAGTTATCCATCTGTGCCTCTGTTTCATGCACAAGACTTCTCATAACTTCACTTCGGTCACCCCGATTCGCTGTCAGCATACGGTTTACCAGTCCCAAAACTTCGTCTCGGTCATCCATCTTATACGCAAAATTTACGATAAGGTTCCTTTGGGATTCCGTAAAATTCTCATGGCTGGCGGTTTCTGCCGCTTCAATCAGTCTATGGGCATACTGCATGGTACTTTCTCTTTCTTCTGGAAATTCTTTGGTTGGAAAGTTTGCCCTCGCAGCCTGGATCACTTCATGTACTAAGTTTGTACCGGCTTCCTCATAAGATTCCCGCATATCCCAGACCAGATCATTCAGTCTTTCTACCTGTCCGGGAAAGGTTTCTGCATATTCTGTTACAAATGCTTTCCCTTCTTCTGTAAAAATTGTTCTCGGAAATTCCGCTTTTTCCACCAGCATTTCTGCCTGTTCTTTCGGTGTCAGCTCTGAAAAATAAGCAATGCCGGTATCAGCATCATACGCTACATCAAAAAAGTGAATCGGATAATTTTCTCCCACTCCATCGCTTGCATACAGTACTGTGATCGTTGCACCTCTGTCCTCCAAAAATTCTTCCAAAGATTTCTCATCCTCTGAAATCTCTTCCTGCTCCAGTAAAGTGACATATTCCTTCACGTTCTCCCGCAACTGTTCTGCTGTCATATTTTCAACCAGATCATACGCATATTCTGAACCCATACTGCCTGAAAGCTGCAGAATTACATCCTCTCTATGAAATGTTTCTCTGATTGGTCTTTCCATCTCAATTTCATGCATCTGCTCCTCAATGTTCCCGATGATCTCTGCCGATGTTTTTCGGATGGTATCCATTGATGCTTTCAATGCCTTCATATCCCTGCTCTCACACCAGCTGGCAATATAAGTAAATGAATATTCTGAAGTATCCAGACCAAAATGATTGCAGACAATGTAAGCGATACTTTCTGCTTCCACTTCCTTTGTTGTCTGGTCTTTTAAGACTCCTTCCGCATCCATTACTTCCCGGTCATGCAGCAATGCGTGGCTCACTTCATGGACTCCGGTTTTCATCGTCTGGACATTACTCATATCTTCCTTTATCGCAATATATTTTTCTGTCTGGTGATAATAGCCTTTTGCATCCCCTTCCACATTCATCATGCGGATCGGTACAGGCGAAATACTCTGCAATGCCTGCATGAACGTATCATAAAACTGTACACTTCCGGTAAGCTCCGGCACCTCCAGTTCTGCGATTGGTTCCCCCTCTGTCTGGCTGACATCAAACACTGTCGCTACCCGAAATCTTGGGATAATCATTTCCACAACCTCTGTTTCTGGTTGTCCATCTTCACCAATGATTGGTTCCTGTGTATCTGGGTCAATCTTTTCAATCTCCTGTTTTTCTCTTACTGGTGTCGGTGCAATAATCTGGATTCCTTTCTCTCCACGTTTTACATGACGGTTAAATTTCTTCTGCCATGCCTGATACCCGGCCACCAGTGTTGCTTCTGGTTTCTGCATGGTAATCAGCAGCGTGTTATTAAAGCTGTAATTATGGAACTTCGACATGGTATTCAGATATTCGGTATATCTCTCCGAAGTAAAGATTTCCTTTACTCCCTGCTCTAGCCGTTCCGATATTTCTTTTAACTGTTTTTCTATATTATTTGCCATAAACAAACCCTCCATTTTATGTCCCGCCAGAGAAAACTCTGACGGGAAATCTTTCATAACTCCTGTTCGTGTTTTTTCTTTGCAGCTTTCTGTGTAACGGTCGATTCCGCTGTATTCTGCTGTGCCTTCTCCTGCTTTAAGCGTTCCAGAATAGACGGCTTATGGATTCTGTCTGCTGTTTCCGGAAGTTCTTTTTCTTCTACGGCATCCCTGCTGTCTGTGCTGCTTCCTTCTCTGCCAATATCCTCATCTGCCATAATCGTCTCATTGCCCTTTTCATCCATGTTCAGCAGGGCATTTAACTCGGATAATCGTTCTATCTTTTCATTCAGCTCTGCTTCTTTCGGGAATGGCTTCTTTACCTCTTCCTGTGCAGTAGCAAGCTGCTGTTGTACAGTTTCCAATTTCTGTTCACTTTCCGTCAGCTTCCTGTCAATGGAAGAAAGGGTGTTATGGATACGTTGCATATTTCCTACCGGGTCTTTTCCGATTTCCAGCTTATACGAGCATTTTCCTTTGATCGTCAGTTCAAACGCATTGGAGAACATATTGTAGGAAGCTGATAACGTAAACCCATGATATTCCCCGACCTTTCCGCCGGTGCTGACGGTTTTTAACCCTGCACAGGCAGCAATCAACGCTTCGCCTGCTTCTTTCTTATCTTCATAAAGGACATTCCCTACCGTCATGGCAAACGTGTCATTATCCTGTAAATCCACGCTTTTTACTACCTGCGAATCCACCTGCATCCCGGCAATCCGCTCTTTCAATGCACTGATCTGTACCGGGAAATTCTTTGCAATATCGGATTCCAGACGGTAAATCTGACTGGTGTGGTTTGCCTTTAAGAGTTTCAGCTTACTCACCTGCACATCCAGATCCATTTTTTCTTTAATGTACGGATTGCCTGTGGCAAGTGCCTTGATCTCTGCATAGGACAGTGCGGTATCATCCACATCTTCACATGCCCTGACTGGTGATTTACTGGTCATGATCTGACTGATGAACTTCTGCTTATTCTCCAAAATCTGCCACATATACGCATCAAAAGTGTTCTCCGTCACATACCGGAATATCTTTACTTTGTCATTCTGGTTTCCCTGTCTTAAAATACGTCCTTCCTGCTGTTCCAGATCAGACGGCTTCCATGGACAGTCAAGGTGATGGAGAGCAATCAGTCTGTCCTGTACGTTGGTACCTGCACCGAGTTTTGGAGTGGAACCCATCAGGATTCTCACCTGTCCAGCCCGTACCTTTGCAAACAGTTCCGCTTTCTTTGCCTCCGTGTTGTATTCATGGATAAAAGCAATCTCTTCTTTCGGGATTCCTTTTTCTGTCAGTTTGTTCCGGACATCATCATATACGTTGAAAGTCCCGTCTCCTTTTGGTGTGGACAAGTCACAGAAGATCAGCTGGGTTGTCCGATCTGCTTTTCCTTCCTCCCATACCTGGAAAGCATCTTCCACACAGGTATTGACCTTGCTTTTTTCGGCATCCGGAAGGAGTTCATTCAAAAGCCTTTGGTCTAACGCACACTTTCTTCCATCGTTGGTGATCTTAAGCATGTTATCCTCTGTCGGATTTACCATTCCTGCTCTTACTGATTCTGCACGTTCCGAAAATGCTGCTACCATTTCCTGCTGTTCTTCACTTGGCTTCAAGACTTCATTGATAAACTCTGCTTCCGGTACAGGAAGATTCAGCATATCCGATGTCTGAATATCCGCAGCTTCCTTAAAAATAGAGATCAGCTCCGGAAGATTGAAAAAACGGGCAAATCGTGTTTTCGCACGATAGCCCGTTCCTTCCGGTGATAATTCGATTGCGGTTACTGTCTCCCCAAACGTTGCCGCCCAGGAATCAAAGTGTCCCATACCCATACGCATGAGTGTGTCATACTGGAGATAACGCATGATAGTGTAAAGCTCGGTCATACTGTTCGATACGGGAGTACCCGTAGCAAAGGTAATTCCCCTGCCGCCTGTCAGTTCATCCATGTACCGGCATTTCATAAACATATCGGAACTTTTTTGTGCATCCGTCTGTGAAATACCTGCTACATTTCTCATCTTTGTATATAGGAAAAGATTTTTGAATGAATGGCTTTCATCCACAAACAGTCTGTCTACACCTAATTGCTCAAAAGTTACTACATCATCCTTTCTGGTCTGGTCATTGAGTTTTTTCATCCTCGCCTGCAGGCTTTTCTTTGTTTTTTCCAACTGCTTGATGGTATAATTCTGCCCTGCCTGATGTGCTGCTTCTTCAATGGAGAACGTAATATCTGCAATCTGATCTTCCAGCATGGCAATCTGCCGTTCTTTTGAAAGAGGGATTTTTTCAAACTGCGTATGTCCGATGATCACGGCATCATAATCCCCTGTCGCAATACGGGAACAGAAACGTTTTCGGTTCGCCGGCTCAAAGTCTTTCTTCGTTGCCACCAAGATATTTGCCCCAGGATAAAGTCGTAAGAAATCACTGCCCCACTGCTCGGTCAGATGGTTTGGCACAACATAAAGATTCTTCTGTGAGAGTCCCAGCCGTTTTGATTCCATACCGGCTGCGATCATCTGGAACGTCTTTCCAGCTCCTACGCAATGAGCCAGTAACGTATTATTTCCATACAGCACATGAGCCACTGCGTTTTTCTGATGCGGCATCAGGGTGATCTCCGGATTCATGCCAACAAACTGAATATGGCTTCCATCATATTCCCGTGGACGGATGCTGTTAAATCGTTCATTATAGATCTTACAGAGATCTTCCCGTCGGTGCAGGTCTTTAAATATCCACTCCTTAAATTCCTCTTTGATCAGTTCCTGCTTCTGCTGTGCCAGCATCGTTTCCTTCCGGTTTAATTCCCGGTGTTCTCCATCGGCATCCTGTACCGTGTCATAAATCTTGGTATCCCGGAGGTTTAAGGCATCTTCCAAAAGGCGGTAGGCATTGGCTCTCTGTGTTCCGTATGTGGAAGTAACAAGAGCATTTCCGTAGCTGTCCACATTCTTTCCCATAACATTCCACTGTCCGGTCACTTCGGCATACTGGACTTTGACCTTGCTCCCTATATAATATCTTGGTGTATGGAATGTCTCTGCCATAAACCGTGTAATGTAATCCTCGGAAATCCAGGTTGCCCCAAGTCTTGCCTCAATCTCTGATGCATCCAGATCTTTTGGCTGTACCTGCTCCAAATACTGCACATTCACCTGATATTCCGGGTGATCTTCTGCAAACTGTTTGGCGGTCTGAAGTTTTTCCCTCACATTTCCAGAAAGATATTCGTCTGATGGCTCCCATTTTTCACCGATCGGATTCTTAAAGATCACCCCTGCCAGTTCTTCTGTAAGCTCCTCTTCTGTTTTCCCTGAAAGCTGTGCCATATAGGAAAGGTCAACGCCTGCCCTCTCACCAATGGAAACAGCAAGAGCTTCACTGGCAGTATCCACAGAAGTCACCGTTTCTGCCCGGCGGATCGTCCGCTTGCTGAAAATATCCGCTTTCCGTTTCAGTTCTCCCTTATCATCCAGAAATTCCAGAGAAGTCAAAAGACAATAGCTGCTGTCCTGACTGAATGCCCTCTTATTGGCATTGCTGCTGATAAGACCATATTTTGCTGTAAAGGTATCGTATTCTTCATTGAGTTTTTCCTGCAGCTTTGTGATCTGCTCATCGCTTCCCTCTTCCATCTGACACCGGATCAGTTCATTCGTAACATCACGGATCTTCACCATCCCTTTGACACGTTCCGCTGTCATTGCCGGAAGCTCCATGCGGTTCATCACAGAATTTTCCCGGTAATAGACTTCCTCATTCACTACGGTAAAACTGAAATTCTTTACATCCGGGTCTGCCGGGATAGAGACAACATCCTCTTCTAACTCTGTATCCGAAAGTTCCAGTTCCGTGATCGTGCCATGGATATTCCTAATCGCTTCTTTTAACTGTTCTTCTAAGGTAATGCCTTCTTTTGGTTTTACGGTCACTTCCTGCTTTCCGTACTGGGTACTTTCTGTAGTAAAATCACCAAGCACCATTTCCGGATGCTCTGTAAAATAAGCATTGACCGAATAACCTTCCGGTGTTTCCTTTAGATTTAACCATTCCGGTTCCTCAATGGATGCCCTGTCCCTTTTCTGGAAAAACAAAATATCAGAAACAACACTGGTATTGGCATTTCTCTGGAACGCATTATTCGGTAATCGGATGGCTCCAAGCAATTCTGCCCGGTTTGCGATATACTGTCTCACTGCCGGATTCTGCTTATCCATCGTTCCACTGGAAGTTACCACAGCCACTACGCCGCCGGGACGCACCAGATCAAGGGATTTTGCAATAAAATAATCATGGATCATAAAATGATGCCGGTCATATCTGCGGTCACTGACCTGATACGCCCCAAATGGAACATTGCCTATCACACAGTCGAAAAAGCTGTCCGGATAACTGGTTTCCTCAAATCCCTGTACGGCAATCTTATTTTTCTGGTAAAGCTGTTTTGCAATCCTGCCCGAAACTGGGTCAAGCTCCACACCGTACATATTAGCTTTGCTCATACTCTCCGGGATCAGTCCCATAAAGTTACCGACACCACAGGACGGCTCCAAGATATTTCCCTGTTTCAGTCCCATATTTTCCAGTGCTTCATACATACTTCGGATTACGGTCGGGGATGTATAAAAAGCATTTAAGGTCGATGCCCTTGCTGCACTGTATTCTTCTGGTGATAAGGTATTCTTTAACTCCAGATACTCATTCGCCCAGCTGCTGTTATTTTCCTCAAATGCCTGTGGGATACCACCCCAGCCAACATAACGGGATAAGATTTCCTGTTCTTCGGGTGTTGCCAGACGTTCTTCTTTCTCCAAAGTCTGTAACAAATGGATGGCTTCCATATTTGCCTTATACTTTGCCTTCGGACCGCCTGCACCAAGGTCATTATCCTGGATACGGAAGTTGTATGGTTCTATCACAGCTTTTTCCTGTTCTGGTTTCAAATATGGCTGAAATTCTCCCTCATATCCAAACAGTTCATTTTCTCCGGGAATATAATTGCGTCCGGTTTCCAGACACCGGAACACATCGGCAGTTGGTGCATTGCTGACTGCATAAAAATCATCATACGAATATTTAGGGAAATCTTCTGTATGATAGGTCGATAAATGCAGTTCTGTATTGGAACGGGTCTGTGCAACCAGATCCTTTCCTTCTATTCCTTCCGGCAATACCCCTACTGCTTCAAAATGATACCCCTGATACGCAAAAACACCTTCATCCCAGGACTCCGCCAGTTCTTCTGCTGTTTTAGCTGTTACCTCTTCTTCTGGTTCTTTCTGTTCCTGTTCCTCAGAAGTTTCTATTATTTCCTGCTCCTGACTCTCTGAAATAGATTCTTCGGCAGTAACCTCTTCCTCTTCTATTTCCTCTACATCTGACATATCTACTACGGTCGGTTCTGCCACTGCCTTCGTATCTAAGAAATCAAACATGGTCATCTGGTGCCCAGATGGTTCCACAAAAGACGGTTCTGCTTCCGGTGTCGGAAATATCGTATAGGTTCCTTCTGCATACTGGTGGAGTTCCAAAAGAAGTTCTGTTTTCTGCTGATAGTTTGTCCCATATGCCTCAAAATCTAATGGCAAAGCTGCCAATGCTGCATCCATCTTCTGTAACAGTTCTTCTGTCTGCTCTGGATTCTCTAAAACTGCCACCATTTCTTTTCCTGGTTTTTCCCAGAAGAAATCATCCGTAAATGGTCTGTCTATCTCTTCCGGAAGACGGTCATAAAAGCGGAGTACCTTATTCGCCATCTGTTCCCGTTCATATTCCGGCATACGAGCATAATCTTCTGCCTGCAGGAACTGGTCATTCTTTATCAGATAAGCTACTCTGTTTGCAACTTTATTCCAGGATAATAAAATTGACGTATATGGATTCCCATAAGCACCTCTTGCAAGAAACAATCCTTTTCCATCATAGTTTGCTTGTGAATCATCGGCACCGGAAAGTGCATGACTGCTTCCACCGATCCCATACTGTTCCTTGATAAAACCTGTCCTCGATCTTTCATCTTCATGCAGTAAATAGAAGGAATACGTCCTAAGCCTTCCCTGCGAATACGCTCCACCTCCTGCAAGATAAGCATCAATCTCATCCTGTGTAATGAACATCGGATGATCTTTCCATGCAAACCCGTCCCTTGCCTGATATGGGATGACCTCATCCGCAAACTTCTGAAACTGCTTTGAGATGTTTACAGGATTATAATGATGGAAACGCATAATGGAATGATTTTCTTCATAGGCTTCTGCCAGTGCATCCAGTCTTTCATTTAGTTCCGAAAGCCACTGGGGATCCTCCAGCTTTTCTTCCAGATAATCCGTGATCTCCGGATAGATACTGCGAAGATGTGGTAAATCCTCCTCATCGAAAACAATCTCCGCTACTCCTTCTGCCATATCCCCTTTCATATAGGCAAGAGCCTGGGCGTGTTCTTTTACTGCATTACTTCTTGCCGCATCTAATACAGACTGCGGTGCATATTCACCCTGGTCTAAAAGCTGATGGATACGTCCGCTGACATCTTCCCATGATAAAAATGCCTTATCTAAGATATGGTCTGTAACCGTATGCCCTACTGCGATCTGCATCCCGGTTTCATCAAACCAGACTGAATATTCATTTCCATCAATCTGAAAACCTTTTCCACCTTTACGGTATTCACGCTTCACAAACTCCGTATATTCCTCCGGTGTCTGTTCACTCATGAAATTATAGATGATCCGGAGCTGGCTTGCTTTCCGGTTTCCTCCTGTCCGTAAGATCTCATCAACAACTTCCTCTGGAATCGGGATTTCTCCGGCATAAAGGGCAGCTGTCCTTTCCTCGATGTTCCGCCTTTGTTCATCTGCAGTTGGATATTCGGGCAAAGATAAAGCAGAGGCGATCTCTTCCTCTGCTTTACTCAATCCATTTTCTCTTGTATCTTCGACTAACTGTATACCAATTCCGTCAAGATGCTCTCTTCCGCTGTTGCCATCAGTGCGTTCATGTGTGCTGTCCATGCCATCGGATCTGCTTCCTTGTCCGGTGCCGGATTCTTCTCCAGTAATTTCTCCATCTGGCTGTCCATTCTCTCCTGTGCTGCTTTCTCGATCTGTTCCAGATGGCTGTTCAGCTTCCCGGTCAGGAACAGGCTCTGATAAAGGCTGTTCTTGTGTTCCTTCAGAAATGTCCTCCGCAGCATCCCGTATTTCCCGATCGTCACTTCTTCCTCTTCGACGGTCAGATTCGGAAACAGGTAATCTCCCTTGCGATGATATGTCAGTTCCATAATCGGTTCCTCCTTCATTTTCAATATTTTCTTCTTTTTTCGTTTCTGCATCCCGGTTTTTAGTTTCACGCATTAACGTGGTAAAGTTATTATAATTCCTTTCATTGGAATTTTCAACCTCTTTTCTCGCTTCTTCCAGAGAAATTTTATGTACGGTCTTTCCAATATCAATCAGAATACTCTCACTGAGCTGGCTTGCCGTATTTCCAAGAAAGGTGAGAACTGACAGACGGTTATAATCTGTGATATGCATGAAGTCCTCTTCTTCCAGAAGTTCCATCGGATCAAGCCCGCATCGCCTGGAAAGCAGATAGTAAACACTGTCTGTTGCCAACTGACGGAAATCACTGCGAATCGTCACCTCATCCAGATCTTCCAGATAAGTACCTTCTACAGCATATTCCAATCCGTCCAGGTATTCCTCCAGATTATCACTGACCATTTCCCTTGCGACTGCCATCAATGCATCCTGCAAAGTTGCTGTATCCTTTTCTTCCAGAGCATAGACCTCTGCCAGATGGGTGAGGATTTCTTCTCTCTGGTGTTCCTGCATCTGCCACAGATACGGGCTTCTGCCCCCGGCTACCATGTGGGTATCCGAAATATCAAACACATAACGGAGTCTGGTATGCTGCCCTGTTTCATCAAGCAGGGCGATTCCCCTTGCACCACGGTTCACCCATCGGAACATCTTTTCATTCCATAATTCCAATGATGCACAGGCTGTTGCTTCCGGATGCTGTGCATGGATCAGAAGCTGGTCTGAAAAAGAATAACGATATAACCTTGATGCTGTGTCCATATAATCCATCCAGTCTCTGGGGGAACCGCTCACTGATACCGCATGTTCCTGTGCCAGATCCCGGATGTCCTGTAATTTAGACATATCGCTTTACCTCCTTGTCTTATTTCTTTTTCTTCTTTGGGAATTCCAGATGGAATCTCGGCTTGCCATCCTCCAGTGTGAGTAACAGATCTGCATCAAATTTCATATCTTTCTTTTTAGAATACAGACCTTTTACATGGGTACAAGCCTTATCAAGAAGTTCTCTTGCCATCTTTTTATCCAGATTTTTCTCCATGCTTCCCAGGAAACGGTTTTCTTTCCAAAGGGCAAAATCACACTGATGGTTTGAGCAGTAAAAATTCTGTTTCCCTTCAAAAACATCACAGCCACAGACCGGGCATTTGCCGATCACTTCCCTCGCAGTCTGAAATCTCCTGCGTTCCTCTTCTGGTATCTCCCTGCATACCTCTAAAATCTTACGGACAAGAGAAGTAATCTCTCCCATGAACTGAGTATCTGTAATTTGTCCTTTTTCCATCATCAACAGCTGGTTCTCCCATTCCGCAGTCATTACTGCTGATTTCAGATACTCTGGCATGACCTTTACTAATTCCTTTCCCTCGATACTTGGTAATATCTGCTTACCCTTTCTCTGTGCATAACCGGAAGAAACCAATTTCTCAATGATACTTGCCCTTGTTGCCGGAGTCCCCAGCCCTTTCTTTTCTGTTTCAGAATCAAACTCCTTATTACCGGCTGTTTCCATTGCAGCAAGGAGCGTATCTTCATTGAATGGTTTCGGCGGAGAGGTATAATGTGTGGTTTTTTCTGCTTTTACTGGAAAAAGCCTCATTCCTTCTTCATACCCAGCAGGAATCGAAGTCTCTTTTTCCTTTCCCTCCACTGGTTCCGCTTTAACACACAGCTGTTTAAATGCCTTTTCTACTTCCTTAAATCCCATCTGTACTGAAATCTTCCCTCTGGCTTTAAAATCATGTTCCTGGCACTTTACCGTAATATCTGTCTGCTCATACAGATATTCTTCTCCAGTTGCCTGTACCAGCTGCTGACAGATCAGCATCATCAGATTCTTTTTATCTGCCGGTAAATCAGCAATTCCTTTCTCCACGGCTTCTTTTGTCGGAAGAATCGCATGGTGATCAGATACCTTTGCATTGTTGATTACCCTTTTTATGTCATGCCCCAACTGTCCATAATCTACAAACGGAAGTAATACCGGCATTTTTCCTACCAGCTCCTCTACCGAATCTTTCATATCCTCCGTTACAAACTGGCTGTCTGTTCTTGGATAAGTAATCAATTTTTCCTCATACAGTTCCTGTAACATATCCAGTGTACGTTTCGCTGTATATCCAAAGTAACGGTTGGCTTCTCTCTGCAGGCTTGTCAGATCATAAAGTTTCGGTGGAAATGATTTCTTACGTTCTTTCTTCATCTGTGTGACCACAGCGGTCGAACCATTGCATAACGCTGCAAGCAGATCCGCAGCTTCTTCATTTGCAATGTTCTCGGAAACTACTGTAAGTTTTCCATCTGTCAGTGCTACCTTATAAAACGCTTCTTTTTGGAAATGCTCAATCCTCTCCTGCCGTTCTGCAAGCATGGCAAGGGTTGGGGTCTGTACCCTGCCCACAACCAATCGTTTAAAATATCTCGTGGTGTATGCTCTGGTTCCATTCATTCCAATCAGCCAGTCAGCCTGTGCCCGGCACACCGCAGCCATACAGAGATTCTTATATTCTTCCTCACTTTTCATTGTCTGGAAACCTTTCTGAATGGCGGCATCTTCCATTGAGCTGATCCACAGACGTTTCACTGGTTTCCTGCATCCGGCAAGGTCATATACTCTCTGAAAGATCAGTTCTCCTTCTCTTCCTGCATCACAGCCATTGACCAGATACTCCACATCACTTCGACTCATCAGAGTTTTTATGACTTCAAACTGCTTCTTTTTATCCTTGGAAACTTTCAGCTTCCATACCTCTGGAAGGATTGGCAGATCATCAAACTGCCATTTTTCATATTTCGGGTCATATTCCTCTGGCTGTGCGTATTCTGCCAGATGTCCTAAGCACCAGCTGACGATACAGCTTTCTCCCTCCAGATAACCGTCCTCCCGCTTATAAGCGGACAGATTTTTCGCATAGCTTTGTGCTACACTTGGCTTCTCTGCGATCACTAAAAATTTAGACATAATCCTTTCCTTTCTATCAAAAAAGGCAGCCAAGATTTCTGGCTGCCCCTGTCCTTATTACTGTTTCCATTTCTTAAAAACACTTATTCTTCTTTTTCATCGTCCTCTTCATTTACATACGGACCGTCTGAAAATTCAAGCTGTTCACTTACATAATCTTCGTCCTTACTGCGTCCATGTTTCTTATAAACTGCGATTCCTGCAAAGCCTAAGATTGCTGCAACTACGATAGCTGCAAGACCTTTCACATTCATTCCGCATTTCTCTTCTTCCTTCACTTTGGTTTCCTCCTCTGCTGCTGGTGTAGTCTCCGGTGTGGTTTCTGGAATGACTACCGTTGATTCTTTCGTCTCTTTGTCTGTTTCTGTTTCATCCAGAAATTCTGCCAGATCATTCTCATCGACCAGAGACATCATATACACATTCTCTGTATTACTGGAACGGTCAATGACCATGTAAAAAGTATTCCCCTTTTTGGTCTGGATAGTAAGGAACTGTTTTGTATCATCATTTTCCTTATCATCTACAAGCTGGGCATTTCCCGGTGTAGAAAAAGCGGAATTGTTACTCTCTCCACTCACCCTTCCGGTATCCTCTTTCTTCTCCGTATCTTCAGTTGTTTCCGTAGAAGTCTCCTGCACTACTTCTGTCGTTGTCTCTTCTGCCGGTGGATTTGCATTTGCATAAACAGTAGCAAGGGATGTTCCCGAAATCATTGTTACCGCCATAGCAATCATCAGAAGTTTCTTTACCACTTTATTCCTCATCGTCTAAAACCTCTCTTTCTGCCACCTGCCCCACAGGTGGTCTGTTATCGCTTTCTTTTTGGGGTGTCTCCTTGGTATCTTCCACTGTGATACCGCCGTCCTCATTCATCTGAATCGTAACGGTTCCTTTCTGAATCCCGTCAAGCAGTACCAGCAGCTCCCGACTGTCCAGCTTCATAGAACGAAATGATTTGATAATCTCCATATCTTCCATCTGTTGTTTTAAAGTATTCTGCCGTTTCAGATGTTCCTGAAGCTCTGCAATCTTATCCTCTGTTTTCTGAATATCATCCAGAATCTTTTTCAATTTCATGTTCATCTGCCTGTCACCTCCTCTAATGCAGACGACCAAATGCCATAAAGTGTTCCTGCCAGTAGGCACTTGCGATACTGGTATATTGCACCGGTTTACCACAATGGATCATCATGTTATTGCCGACATAGATTCCAACATGACTCGCTCCACTTGTGTTATAGGTTCCCTGGAAGAAGATCAAGTCTCCCGGTTTTGCTTCCGATGGAGATACCTGCGAACAGTGAGAACGAAGTCCATCGGCAGTACATCTTCCAATATTCCATCCATTTCCACAATTATTGATAACCCAGCTTACAAATCCGGAACAATCAAATCCACTTGGGGAATAACCACCCCAGACATAAGGGACTCCCAGATATTTCTCTGCTTCCCGGATCATCTTTGCAAACTGTGGATCAGATAAAGCATCTGTCGGTATGGTATAACCAAATCCTCCACTTCCGGTGGGTATGCTGTTTAAGTCAAACAGGTAATCACGATTTCCATAATATTTGTTATATGCATCATATCTTTCCTGTTCTTCTTCCGTCATGCGGCTTCTCAATACGGTATCCAGATTGCGGTTTGTCATCGTCACATCCAGACGGTTTACTTCTTTCGTTGTCGTAACCTGCACTTCCTGGCTTCCATTGCTGTCTGCTATGTATGCCTCCCATGTCTGGTGCCCGTGTGCGGAAGCTGCTGCATGGTTATCATAATAAACATCAAACTGAACACCATATCTGGCAAAAGCTCCGGTATCTTCTACTACATATTCCACACCATTCATAATGACATGGGTTCCCATCGGTACAAAAGGATTCGATGCATCTACTGCAATCGTATGATTAGCTGTCGGCATCGCACCGCTGGCTGTCGGTCCTCCACTCCACTGCCCACAGCAGATGGAGCAGTTACAATACCCACTGGTGACAACCTGTCCCAGTGATTCTCCTACCCGGACTGTCTTTGTTTCGGTAACTGTCTCTCTGGTAGAATCTGTCGTAATCCCATACTGCTGACGAAAAATGGACTCTATCTCCTCTGCTACTTCATCATAAGTAAAACCACCGTATTTAACTGTCAGATAAGAGATCAGCTGATATGGATTATGTCCGATCTCATCAATCTGGTACCGGTATTCATCGTAATCCGGATGCGTGGATTCCATCTGATTGATCTGCGTATTTAAGGCTTCTTCTAATGCCCGGTATGCATTTTCAGCGGCATAAATGTCCTCATCTGTACTGGAATAACTGGTGGAAATAATGGCAGACGAAGCTCCCTGCAGGGATGCACTGCAGCTGGTAAAACTTGCTGCAATCAATACAAAGATTAATCCAAAGATAGCAACTGTAGCAAAAATCCCACGGTTTTGTGCCGCAATCATTTTGACTGCATCTTTTGCTTTCTCTGTAAATTTCTGTGCTGAAGTAATCGCCGCATCCTTTGCCTTTTTGCTCTGCTTTGCTGCCTGATACTGTTTCTGATAACGTTTCTTCTGGAACAGCTTTTGCAATGCAGATTTTCTTTTCTGCTCCGCTTCCTTCTTCACCATCTTTTTTGCTTCATTTCCATAAACAGATTCAAACATCAGCCTGCTTTTTTCTGCTTCATCAAGAACGCTTTCTTTCAGTCTTTTTGACTGTTCCCTCCTTTGCTTTAAGCGTTCCCTTGTATAAATGGATTTTCTTGCAAGGCTTTCTCCTGCAAGCTCTGCCCGGTGTGCCCCTTCTACCGCAGCATTATCATCTTCTGCCTCATGGGTTTTCCAATGAGCCGCCGTAGCCGCAGCATCTTTCACGGCAGATGCAGAACTTCGGATACCGATACCGGCTCCATGTACCATGCCATCACTTTCATCGCCAAACGATAATCTGGAACTCTTTTTCCGCTGTTCTTTCAGCACACGTTCCCGCTTCGATTTGCCTTTAATCTCCTCCGAAAATCCATCCAGAGACTCTTCTGCCACTTCTGAAGTTTCCCTGTACCGGGCAGCTTCTCTCTTTGCCGTCTTGCTTTCTTCGGAAGCCTCCTTTTCCTTCCGTCTTTCTTTTGACGCATAATCTCTGACCATCTTTTTCTTACGGAGATCCCGGCTGTCTGCAACCGTTTCCAGATAAGCCCGTTTTCCCCTTGGCTGTCCACGGATGCTCTCACTGCGAAATGCGGATTTCGTTGCAGCTGTGCTTTCATCGGCTACTTGTTCCCTATCCAGTTCTCCATCTATATCTTGTTCTGACTCCTCATCCAGTACAGATTCTCTACTATATCTGGTTTTTTTGGAACTTTGCTCCGGATGTTCTGTTTCCCTTTTTTCATTGATATGCTCACGCCTTCTCTTACTGAAATCCAGTTCATCTTTTTTTTCACTACGGGAAACCTCTGTATCCATATCCCGTCCAGTGATCCTTTTTTCTTCTTTATTCCGAAGGTTCTCTTCTCTAAGACCATCACGACTCATCTTCTGGACGGTTTTATCTCTCGCCTTATACTCATGCTCCTGCAAATCTCACCATCCCCTTTACTGTTTACCTGTTATTCTGCTTTATCCTGATAGCTCTCCCATTTTTCCAGTACCTCATCTGCCAGTCCTGCAATGGAATCTGTCAGCTTATCTGTAAGTCTTTCACTCAATGTTCTTCTTGCAGCCAGACAGGAAGTAATCCCCATAAAGTCAATCAGTTCCGCTAAATACAGCAGATCATCTAACATCTCGCCAAACACCTCCTCCCCGTTACTGTCCTTTCCTTTTTCTAAAAGTTCTTTATAATTGTCTGCACAGATTCTCTCTGCAAATACACAGCAAGGTTCCCCATTGCATCTCTCAAAATTCGTATAATCTCTCATGTAGTGATCCTCCATTTCATTCTTGGGCAGAAAAAAGGCCGGAAATCTTTTCCCGGCTCATCCCCTGCTTTTGTTCTATTTTGTTTTTTATATTTTTTAATCGTCTCTTTCTCCGATACCAAGTTTTTTACGCTTCTCCACCTCATCTGGCTTAGAAGTCATCAACGCATACAGCATCAGGGAATTATCAAATTTATCCTTAAACGGAATAATGGTACTGCCATAAAAGACCAGTCCCTCACCTTCCCCACTGTTGGTAACATAAGAAAGCTGATGTGGTGAAATGTTCAGCTGCTTTGCAAGAATCTGCCTGTCACCGGATGCCTGGTTTAACATCAGGATAAAGTCAGAATTTTCAAAGATATTTTCTATCTCACGGCTGGCAAGCAGGTCTTTTACATTCTGTGTGATACCCGTCGGAATACCGCCCCATTTACGGAATCGCTTCCAGATCTCCACGCTGTACGCAGCTGTCTGCTCTTCTTTTAAAAGCAGATGAAATTCATCAATGTAATATCTGGTACTCTTATTCGCTGAACGGTTAATCGTTACTCTGTTCCATACCTGATCCTGTACGATCAGCATACCAAGCTTTTTCAGCTGTTTTCCCAAGTCTTTGATGTCGAAACATACCATGCGGTTACTCAGTTCCACGTTAGTTCTGTGATTGAATACTTTCAGAGAACCATTGACGTAGATTTCCAGTGCAGTCGCAAGACGCTGTGCCTCCTGCTCCTTCTGCTCACGGAGAAGATTATATAAATCCTCTAAGATCGGCATCTTTTCCGGTACTGGGTCAGAAAGAAAGTCCTGATACACCAGACGCACACAACGGTCAATAACTGTTTTTTCTACCGGCTCCAGTCCATTCTTCCCACCAACTACCAGCTCACAAAGAGACAGGATAAAATCGGACTTTAAGGAAAGTGGGTCATCATCATCTGCGTAATCCAGATTGATGTCCATCGGATTGATATAATCATGGCTGGTCGGTGAAATGCGGATAACCTGTCCATGAAATGCCCGGAACAACGGATAATATTCTCCTTCCGGATCGCACACGATAATGTCATCTTTTGTCACGATAAATGCGTTGGTGATCTCACGCTTTGCCGCAAATGACTTACCGGCAAAGCGTGAGATCACCAACGCATT
>OHXK01000353.1_pt1 | contig 21798 bp, 18 predicted proteins | sample 1579921 | NCBI WGS metagenome assembly OHXK01 (sample SAMEA3882551, study PRJEB24775) | human gut metagenome | biome: human-associated habitat; feature: intestine environment; material: feces | place: Netherlands | collected 2009/2010 | reverse complement strand
AGTTTTTTGTCGCCTCTGAATGTGCCAGTGTTGGTTAACCGACTACCCTCAGAAGCTTTTTATAAGTATCAAGTCTTACATCTGTTTCACTTGATTTATTTGATACTGTTATATTACTTGGAAATTGTGTTCATTTTGTGGCGTAAATATGAAGAAAATGGAAAGTATCTCTTAACAAATTATAATCATATAAATTTATGTGAATGCTCTTTGTTATCTAAATAGATTTGGGTGTAAATTGCAACAATTGGATCTGCATTTCCATAATGCGTGTGAATTGTAACAATAGGATTTGTGTTTCCTAAATGTATGATAAGGATTTATTGACGTGTGTTTTTGATAATGATAAACTGGAAATATCAGGATGCAGGCGGCATTCCTGCACGAAAGTATGGGAGGTATTTCATTATGGAACAGCAGATTTTTACCAACGAGAGCATTTTATCCTGGTTACAGTATTTTGCAAAAAATACAGCCATTGATCTGGAAAAAGTAAAGATGCTCGATATCACCCGAAAAAATAAGAACCTGATTCCAACGGTAGAATCACATAGAGCTGTGCTCGTATTTACAGAAGCTGGTATTGCAGATATTTTTTACCGGATGTGGAATGCGGGACTTGGCGATTGTGAAGTCTGGTACAACGAAGGATCTGAGCCGGCAGGCGAGATCAAACATGATAAAGTAAGCAATATGATCAATCGTGGCATCAATGCTTCCGCAGGTATGTTGATTGTCAACGAGCATGCATGCAATACTTACAAGATTGGTATGGACAACCATAATTTCAAACGTGGTTCCATTCATTATGTAGGAAGTGAGATCCGTTCCGTTATTTTAAATAAGATGCATGTAGGTCATCAGGACGATATCTGTATCATCAGCGGCGAGAGTATTGCCATTGAGGCGGCACTGATCGCCACAGAGGGCACTGTCATTGCCGTGGAGTATAATAAGGACGACCGTGCGACTATGGAAGAGAATATCGATCATTTCGGTCTGCACAACATTCAGGTTATCGATCATGTGGACGAGGAGACCATGAAGGACTGTCCGGTTCCGTCACTGGTATTTATGGTGGCATCAGCCAGCATGGAGCAGGAAATCGCATATCTGACAAAATTAAATCCAAAGATCAATATTGTGATCTATACCCTTGATTTTTGTGTGGCTGCATCTATTTCCGCCATGTTTGAAAAATATGGCATCAAAGATACAGAAGTTATCCAGGTATCTGTATCCAGATTGAACAGCAAAAATTCCTTTGAACAGCAGCCGGCTCCATGGATCATTTCCGGAAAGGCAGACTGTTAAGATGGCAAAAGTATTATTGTTTCAATGTGAAAATGAGCGGGAGATCCGCCAGATTCTGACTCCGATGAAGATTCAGGCGGTGTCCGTTCCGAAGACGAAGTTTCATATGACGTTAAAAGAACTTGAACGGGAGGATGATGAGGAAGGCTATTTTGAAGGAGCTTATCCGGAAGGCAGCATGATCGTGATGTGTGACTTCACAGAGAAGCAGCTGGATCGGCTTCTGATGGATTTTCGTAATCGCAACGTAAAAATAGACTATAAAATGGTTATGACGGCTACAAACGCCTCCTGGGACGTTTTACACGTATATTTTGAAGCTCAGCGGGAGAAGATGATGTACGAGATGGCGCAGCGGGACAGAAAGCGTTTTTAGCATCTTTCCTGGTGGCTGAAAATTTTGGCTTGTGAATGCATCAGCCATCAATCTCACTTTTTTAGTTAACAATCGTAAATGAAAAGAAAAGAAGAAATTTTCCTCTGCAAGCACTTATTAGCTGCGGAGGTAAATTTCTTCTTTTCTTTATCATAACTTATCGTTTAAAAACATTTTTTAAAATTAGCTTAATGCTGCAGTGATGATAGCCATGGAGTATACTTCCAGTGCGTTGCATCCTCTGGACAGATCGTTGATCGGTGCATTCAGACCAAGAAGGATCGGGCCGTAAGCATCGAATCCACCAAGACGCTGAGCAATTTTGTAACCGATGTTACCGGCGTTGATGTCCGGGAAGATAAATGTATTAGCATGTCCTGCAACTTTTGAATCCGGGCATTTTGTCTGTGCAACACGCGGAGATACAGCAGCATCGAACTGAAGCTCACCATCGATAGCCAGATCCGGATTAGCAGCTTTTGCTTTTGCACAAGCGTTACGCATTTTGTCAACATCCTCACCTTTACCGGATCCGAGTGTTGAGTAGCTTAAGAATGCAACTTTCGGATCAATACCGAAAATCTTAGCACAATCAGCTGTCTCAAGAGCAATCTCTACCAGATCATCTTCTGTCGGTTTGATATTGATCGCGCAGTCACCCATTGCCAGTACTTCGTTGTCGCCTGTAGCAGCCGGACGAACGAGGATGAAGCAGGATGATACGATTTTGTTACCCGGTTTTGTTTTGATCAGCTGAAGAGCCGGACGAACGGTGTCAGCTGTAGAATAAGTAGCACCACCAAGTAAGCAGTCAGCAACGCCCATTTTTACGAGCATTGTACCGAAGTAGTTACCGTGAGATAATGCTTCGCGGCACTGATCCTCTGTCATTTTACCTTTACGAAGTTCAACCATCTGTGCAACCATCTCATCCATGCGGTCATAGTTTTTCGGATCGATGATTTCTGCACCGTTGATATTGTAGCCTGCTTCTTCAGCAGCAGCTCTGACTGCTTCTACATTACCAACTAAGATTGGTTTTAAGAATGTACCTGCAAGCAGACGGGAAGAAGCTTCCAGAATACGTGCGTCAGTTCCCTCGGTAAAAACGATTGTACGAGGATTCTCTTTTAATTTCTGTATTAATTTGTTGAACATTGGTTTTGTTTACCTCCATTAATAATTTGATATACTCGTCAGTTCTATTGTAAACGTTTTACCCTAAAATGCAAGGAAAATGCCTATTGTTTTGTATAAAAAAACGATAAAATCTTTTCAGTTTTACCAGCAAAGTAAATCTATTAAAAAAAAGGCTGTTTTTATGCTGAAAAAGATACATCGCATTTTTATCAGATTAGCATTCAAAAAGCATCTGATGTATTTTTTCACCGGGTGCAAGCGTCAGAATATTGGAATCTTGTGTCCCTGTAATCAGATGTTCCAGTGTTGTGATATTTCCGGGAACAGTTTTCCGGTCAAAGCCCAGAAATGTGGCAGCCGTATCTGCATACTGTTCCACGGGGGGCAGGTCATAGCATCCTGTATCAAGGACTGTAAGAGTATGATAGCCGTTGTAGAGAGTCTGCAGGATAAAATTACGGGTCTCTTCATCATATGTCTCAGAGAGCATTTTATATTGTTGTAAAATTCCTTCGTGATCCAGAGTCCAGCCCCGGGTCAGATAGAGGGCATCTTTCTGTGTTTGTTTTCTTTCTGTCCTTGGCTGACGGCAGGCAAGCATATTGATACAATCGTCAAATTTTGGCAGACGCAGCATTGTGTTCGGACTGACAAGCCCTGCAGTACCGTTGCCGCACAGACCAAAGGTAAGCAGAATCTCATCCTGGTTTTGCAGCTGGTTAATATGTTCCTGCAGCAGCTGGTTCAGATTTTCCGGTCTGTTGTGAAGGCCACGGTCAATCCATATGACTGGAAGCGTAAGGTGTGTTTTTTCTAAAATGTGGTTTACTTCGTCTTCCAGCATGGCGCAGGAGATGAGTGTGCGTTTTTGGTTTTTCATAAGAAGAACGGCTCCTTTGGTTAGCGTTAATGATGGTATCGTATCATAAAAAACACATAAAATGAATATTTTTTATCAGAAAAAGCTTGCATTTTATTTTTATATCCGTTATAATAGCACTTGCGTTAAAGACGTATGCGCCTTTAGCTCAGTTGGTAGAGCAGTAGACTCTTAATCTATTTGTCCAGGGTTCGAATCCCTGAAGGCGCATTATACGAGGTCATCCAAGCGGATGACCTTTTTAAATAGGATGACAGGGATTCGAACCCTACGGGTTCGGTCTTCGCTTCGCCCCGGTCGGTCCAAACCCGAGATCCCCCGGATCTCGTGGACCCCTGAAGGCGCATTATATAAGGTCATCCAAGCGGATGACCTTTTTAAATAGGATGACAGGGATTCGGTCTCCGTAAAAAATATATAAGGCATCTCAGAGCAAATTCTGAGGTGCTTTTCTTAGTATACAGGGAGTTAGAACTGCGTATCTTTTGTAAGAAATGTAAAAAAAAGGTAGGGCAGGTATAACTGAGAAATATGTCAGCTTACGCTGATCAGAATCATTTCAACTGGAAGTGAGTAGTTTGTTTGTAAAGAAAGAGAGTGAGAAATATGACAGAGCTATTGATAAAGCTATTTATAAAAAATAGTAAAGATACGAAGGATGTAAAAGTCCGGTTGGCTTATGGTAATCTGGCTGGAATCGTTGGCATTTTGTGCAACGTATTGTTGTTTGTTGGAAAATATCTGATTGGAACGATATTTGGTTCTATCGCGATCGCAGCAGATGCGATAAACAATTTAAGTGATGCATCAAGCAACATTGTCAGTCTGATTGGATTTAAATTAGGTTCAAAAAAAGCAGATGAGGAGCATCCGTTCGGACATGCGCGCTATGAGTATCTGGCGGGACTTGTGGTCTGTGTCATTATCGTAGCCATCGGATTGTCTCTGGCAAAAGAAAGTATTTTAAAAGTCATTCATCCATCTGAGGTGGATTGCAATGCACTGATGATTGTTGTAATGCTGATTTCCATTGCTGTGAAATTATGGATGAGTATTTTTAACAAGAAAATCGGTATGAAAATTGAATCTGATACATTGATCGCAACAGCGGCGGACAGCAGAAATGATGTGATTTCCACGTCAGCAGTTGTAATTGCAACCATTTTATGTAAAGTAACAGGATGGAATATTATTGATGGTATCGCCGGTATCGGTGTGGCAGTATTTATTTTATACAGCGGCATCGGTTTGATCAAAGAAACCTTAAGTCCGCTGCTTGGAAAAGTGCCGGCAGCAGAATTTGTCAATCATATTACAGAGAAAATCCAGTCGTATCCTGGAGTCATCGGTGTGCATGATCTGATGATCCACGATTATGGTCCGGGAAATTTGTTTGCCACGGTACATGTGGAATTTCCGGCGGAAACACCTGTCATTGAGGCGCATGAAATTATGGATGAGATTGAGCGTGATTTTCAGAAACAGGAGCATATGATCCTGACCATCCACTACGACCCTATTGTGGAGGAAAGTGAGGAAGTGGCAAAAATCCGAGCTTTTGTCAGTCAGGCGGCCAAAGAGTTTGATGAGAGACTTTCGATCCATGAAGTACGTCTGGTTCCGGGAAATTTGTCCAGTAATGTAATTTTTGATTGTGTAAAACCAGCTGGATTCAAAGCCAGCGACAGCGAGATAACATCTTATCTGCAAAAACGTGTGACAGAATGGAATCCGCGCTATCGCTGTGTGATCAAAGTAGAGCAGAGTTATGTCTGAAAAATTCGTTTTCGGAAAGATTCCGGTGAGAATGTAAATGTTTCCAGAAATACTTTGTTAAAATAGTAGGTGCTGGAATATCCGAGCATGGATGCGATGCCATTAATTGGAATATCTTTGTTTTTCAGCAATTGAATGGCTTTATTCATGCGGATTTCCGTCAGAAGTTCAGAAAAGCCTTTCCCGGTATTTTTTTTGAAAATACGGATAATCTGGCGTTCACTGTAATTGAAAGCAAGAGCAAGTTTTGACAGCGTAACTGTCTGGTAATGCATTTGCATATAATTCAGCAGGGAACGGAAATTTTCATCAGAATTATTGATATATGAAGTGGAAAAAACAGCTTCATCTTCATGGAAACGCATAAGAATCAGAATAAATTCCATGACAAGCAGTTCAATCATTTTATCGCAGTATTTTAGATTATTTTCCCATTCTTCATAGACCTTTAAGACCAATTCTTTTAATGCAGAGTCATTCTGACAGTGCCAGATAATATAGCCGTTAGAATCTCCGTAAATCACATTGGAAAACAGTGTGGATAAATAATTATTGTTATTCAGTAAATGAAAGAAAACAGTATCAAATGTTGTGACACGTAGAATGAAATCAACAATGATGCTGTTTTTATTTTGTGTCTGAAATGTGTGCTGAAGGTTTGGAGGACATAAAATAATATCCCCATCCTGAAGTGGGGTGGATTTCTCCGCATCAATCAGCAGGCTGTGATTACTTTTCAGAACATAATTGATCTCAATAAACTGATGGGAATGCATCAGCAGTGGCATATATCTCAGATTTTTCAAAATACAGACATTTTGATTTTCCGGGATAAAAAAATCTTCAGAAAGATGTCCGGATGAACCGGTGAGAAAAAAAGTCTGATCCGAGAGCTGCTTGTGCCATTCCGCTTCCAGCAAATGCAGCAGATATATATAATCCTGCTCATTTGCTAAGGGATTAATGATTTTGGTCTGATAAACCGGAAATTTTTTCAAAAAATTTTTTAAAAAATGCTCAGTGTCATTAAGTGGAAGCAAATTGTTCTCTGATATCATAATAACTGTCTCCTTTTGCAACAGCTACTTTCGGAATTTTTCTAAATGAGTCATTCCAATCGTATAAGAATGAATATGTGAATGAGTTTTTTTGTCATTTCTTTTGAAATAAATGTCATAAAATTTGTGACATTATAGATTATAATCTCATCATCAAAAGAAAACAAGCAGGAGGTTTGTTATGAAAAGAGAAAAATTAAAGTTGTCAACGATTTTGTCTTATGCATTGGCAACCGGAAGTGGATATCAGATTATGGGTTCTTTAGTTGGGGCGTATCTGATGATCTTCCTGACAGATACGTTTGGAGTACCGGCAGGAGCTGTTGGTGTGATTACTGTAGTTGCTTCTGTATGGGATGCAATTAATGATCCGATGATGGGAACGATTGCCGACAGAACAAAGAGCCGTTGGGGAAAATACAGACCGTATTTTCTGTTTATTCCGGCGATTTTGACGGTTGTTGTAGTATTATTGTTTGCAAGTCCAAATATTGGAACACATGGAAAAATCATATGGACAGCAGTCTTTTATATTTTGTACGGAATGCTCAGAACTGCCATTGAAATTCCAAGTGGTGCACTGATCAATGCTGTTACAGATGAACCATCAGAGAGAAGCAAAATGATCAACGCCTATACAATGGTAATGGGAATTTGCACAACCATTGCAACTTCTTTTGGTCTGGCGCTGGTTTCGCTGTTTGGTGGAGATAATACAGCAAAGGGATATATGATCGTTGTTGGTCTGGCAGGTGTTATCATGACAATTACATGCTGGATGTGCTTTGCAACAACAAAAGAGACTTGTGTACAACATAATGAACAGAAGCCACTGCTGGAAGAAATTAAAAATTTATTTCATGTAAAAGGTCTGTTAAGTGTGATTGCTGTCTGGCTGGCAGCTTATACCGCATATAATATAATGATGTCATCTTCTGTGTATTACATCATGTACTGTTTATGCAGACCGGATCTGATCTCCGTGTACATGTTGGATGTTTCACTGATTGGATTGCTTGGAATTGTTATCATTGTTCCACTGTTTATGAAATTATTCCACAAGACACAAAAAGCATTTGCAATTTCTCAGGTTGCGGTAATTATATGTGATATTTTAATCGTAATTTTCCATGGAAACATGGCAGTATTATTTATCTGCTCTGGCGTTGCATCTATGTTTGCAACGGCATCCATGCCGTTCAGTGCAATGATGATGACAGAAATGACAGATCTGGTATTAATTGATTCTGGAAGAGTTGTAAATGGAACGATGGCAGCTTTGAAAGGATTTTCCAATAAAGCAGGTATTGCTATTTCCAGCGCAATTGTAAGTTTTACACTTGCAGCAACAGGATATATTGCAAATGCCATCGGACAGGAGCCACAGGCGGTTATTACAGGAATCACGGTTGCAAGATTTGTGGTTCCGGTTATTTGTGGAATTGTAATTATTTTAGCATTAGTGAAATATCCGATCACGGATGAAATCAGACAGAAAGTAAGAGCTGTATATGAAAAACAGCATACAGAAAATAAGTAGTATTAAGAGGAATAAAATGAAGTTAACAGATATTAATATAAGAGATCCATATATATTACGTAGTGGAGATTGGTATTATATGTACGGAACCAGAGCAGAGACCTGTTGGGGAGTGGCAGAAGGATTTGACTGTTTTAAAAGTAAAGATTTGGAGAACTGGGAAGGACCGTTTGAAATTTTTCACAGACCGGAAGGTTTTTGGGCAGATCGTTGTTTCTGGGCTCCGGAATGTTATGAAATTAATGGAAAGTATTATCTGGTTGCCACATTTGGTAGTGAAAAACATAAAGGCATTCAGATTTTACAGTCAGATACACCGGATGGAACATTTCAGATTATGACAGAAACACCTCTGACACCGGACGATTGGAATTGTATTGATGGGATGCTTTATCAGGAAAAGGAAAAAATCTATCTGATATTTTCCCATTCTTTTGAGGATGTTCCGGATGGTGATATGTGTATGGTGGAATTGGAAAATGATTTTAGCAGTACAAAAGGTGAAATTTTTACTTTATTTTCTGCAAAAGATGCTGGTTGGGCTGTTCCAATACCTTTTGCAAAAGCAGAATTTGGAATGGATGGTGATGTATATTTTACAGATGGTCCGGCAGTGTATCGTCAACAGAATGGAAAATTGCTGATTCTCTGGTCCAGTTGGGGCGAAAAAGGTTATACCGTTGGTCAGGCAGTTTCTGATTCCGGAAAAATAGAAGGCCCATGGAGACATTTGGAGCAGATTGTTTTTGGTCCAGATGGTGGGCATGGGATGTTTTTCCACACAAAAGAAGGTGCGTTAAAATACCTGCTGCATTATCCAAATCAACCGGGAGATGAGCACCCTCTTTTACTGGAACTGGCAGAAACTGAGTTGGGATTAAAAGCAACTTTAAGTTAGTGCGGTCAATTTACCTTTTTAGAATTTGCATATATATTACTCAATAATTTCTACTTCAACTTTCGCCACAAATTCATTTTCATTTTTTGTGATAAAATTATTTACCACGTCGTATTCAATGTAAAGATCACTGGTCTTAAGCTGATGCTGTTTTTTATAATTCAGCATTCGTTCATAAGTCTCACCGATTGTATTCCAATGACCGACATGATAGGCTGTCAGATATTTTCCAGCGGGAAGTATCTGGCAGTTTTTTATTGCAGGCTTCTGTCCCATGAGCAGAGCAACATTATCATAGGCATCGTAAATACCATGTTCCACATTTTTTCCGTACTGAAAATAAGCAATATCATAATCCAGATAAGGATTGGTCTTTTGTAACAATGAAATCAGCTTATTGAGATTTTTGGAAAAAGACTGATTAGAATTTGGCTCTGCCTCTCTGTAAAGATAGTAACAGTCCGGATAAGTCGTGATTTCAATTTTTGAAAAATCGGTCTGTTCCGCAATCTGAATCTTGTTTCTCTGTTGCTGCATCCATTTTTTCATGGATTGTAGTTTCTTAATCTGCTTTGCAATCTGTGCTTCATGTTCCAGAAATATCTGCTGAAAAAGTTCTGGGGTTCGCTGTGAAACGTATGTTTGAATTTCCTTTAATGGCATGTCGAGATCACGCAAAACCAGAATTGTGTTTAAAATATCAATCTGATCGATGGAATAAAACCGATAACCCTTTTCGTTAATATATTTCGGTTGAAACAGACCTATGTCATCATAATGAAAAAGTGTATGCTTTGTAATACCCATGAGCTGGGTCAGTTCGCCGGTGGTCAGATAATCTTTGCGTTCCATATACTTTAACTTCTCCTGTCTTGTAATTGCAATCTATAGGCATCCTGTGATTCCTATGCATTATGTGATTTGAGTAGATTATAATTTGATAATGATGTAAAAAATCTCCTGCAGACATGTTGTAAAAATCTGCTTGACTATAGGGTTACCCTATAGTATATGCTGTCAGAAGTCAAGATATAAAAGGTGAAAAAGCACATTTGTCACGTTGTATCATATGGGGAAAATGTGCAGATAACGGATAGAAGTATTATAAAAAAGTATGTAAGTTTGAGAAAGCAGGTGTTTTTATGAGTATGTCTTTGAATCAGGAGTTTACTCCTTTAAAATTATTGCGATTTGCAGCACCTTCCATCATTATGATGATATTTATGTCAATGTATACGATCATTGATGGAATGTTTGTATCACGTTTTGTGGGAAGTAATGCATTATCTGCAACTAATATTGTGTATCCGGTTGTGAATATTATGATTGCAATTGCAACGATGATGGCGACTGGAGGAAATGCGATCATCAGTAAATATCTTGGTGAAGGAAAAAAGGAAAAAGCAAAAGAAAGACTTACCATGTTTGTCGTCATTACATTAATTGTCAGTGGGATAATTATGCTGGTTACGCTGAGCTTTTTGAATCGGATTTGTTATATGCTTGGTGCTACGGATGAATTGCTGATGTATTGCAGAAATTATCTGATGATTCTTGTGATTTTTACCCCTGCCTGCATGCTGCAGTCGTTGTTTCAAAGTTATCTGGTAACGGCGGAACGCCCGACACTTGGATTGATTTTGATTATTTTAGCAGGAGTTTTAAATGCTGTGCTGGATTATGTATTGATCGTGCATTGCCATCTGGGAATCCGTGGTGCCGCTCTTGCAACCGGAATCGGGCAGTCGGTACCGGCGATTGCGGGCCTGATTTTCTTTTTCGCAAATAAAAAGGGGCTTTGCTTTACAAGATTTCAGGTAAATGTCAGAGATTTTTGGCATGCATGTTATAATGGCTCTTCCGAAATGGTATCTCAGCTGGCAGCAGCTATTATTACATTTTTATTTAATTCAGTTATGATGCGGCTGGCCGGTGCAAATGGTGTGGCTGCCATCACGATCATTTTGTATGGAGAATTTTTATTTAATTCTTTTCATCTCGGATTCGCTGTTGGAATTGCTCCGATTGTCGGTTTTCAGTATGGTGCACAAAATAAAGCTCAGCTGAAACGGATATATAAGACAACTTTTATTTTTGTAGTGGTATCATCTGTTGTGATCACTGTGGTCGCTGCACTTCTGGCAAAACCAATCGTTTCGATATTTACAAAAGATCCGGGAACATGGGAATTGGCCTCTGTAGGATTTCAGATTTTTGCAATAAATTTCCTGTTCAGTGGAGTTAACATTGCGTCTTCTGGATTTTTTACTGCGCTGTCCAACGGAAAAGTATCTGCACTGATTTCTTTTTGCAGAACATTGCTTTTTACCGTTATATTTTTACTCGTGTTGCCGCGAATATGGGGACTGAACGGAGCGTGGGTTGCGATTCCTTCCTCAGAACTGTGTACCTTGGTGCTGTCAGCTTGTATGCATGTGAAATATTTTATAAAAAAGAGTGAAAAAAATTATATTTTAGGCTAAAATGAAATGGATGTTATAAATGAAGGGGATAAGGAGGACGCCGTAAAATGGCAATCCATGTAAAAAGCGAAATTGGAAAATTGAAAAAAGTAATGCTTCACAGACCGGGGCAGGAACTGGAGCATCTGGTTCCGGAAGATCTGGAACGGCTTTTATTTGATGATATTCCTTATTTGAAAACTGCAAAAATCGAGCATGATATGTTTGCGGAGATTATGCAGGGACAGGGGGTGGAAGTCGTATACCTGGAGGATCTGACGGCAGAGGTGCTGAAAAATCCTGAGAAAAAGGAGCAGTTTGTTCGGGAGTTTATTGCAGAGGGTGGTGCTTCTGCAACAAAAGTGAGGGAGCAGTTATACGAATATCTGATGAATATTGCAGACGAAAAGGAACTTGTGTTAAAGACGATGTCAGGAATCCGGGCTTCTGAGTTAAATGTAAAAATGAGTTGTCCGCTGGTAAGTCTGGTGAAAAAAGAGAGTCAGTTTTTGCTGGATCCGATTCCGAATCTGTATTTTACGAGAGATCCATTTGCATGTATCGGAAACGGTGTCAGTCTGAACCACATGTATTCCCGGACCAGAAGAAGAGAGACACTTTACGGAAAATATATTTTAAAATATCATCCGGATTTTGCCGGAAAAGTACCGTTTTACTATGACAGAGCGATGGATTTTGCCATTGAAGGCGGAGATATTCTGAATCTGAGTAATAAAGTCATTGCTATCGGAATTTCCCAGCGTACAACGCCGGAAGCGATTGAAATTCTGGCACAGAATATATTTGCAGATGAGACATCAGAAATTGAAACGATTATAGCACTGGATATTCCGTCTGTCCGTGCTTTCATGCATCTGGATACGGTATGTACGCAGGTAGATCATGACAAATTCACGATTCATCCGGGCATCATGCAGACACTGCGTATTTTTGAAATTAAACCGGGAGATCAGAAGGGGCAGTTAAAAGTGACAGAGTCCGATGCGATGCTTTCTGATATCCTTGCAAAATATCTGGAACTGGATAAAGTGACACTGATCAAATGTGGTGGCAAAGACAGAATTGCTTCCGAGCGTGAACAGTGGAACGATGGTTCCAATACCCTTTGTATCGAACCGGGAAAAGTTGTCGTATATGATCGAAACTATGTGACAAATGAGATTTTGCGTCAGCACGGTATCGAGGTACTGGAAATGGCAAGTTCGGAGCTGTCCAGAGGTCGTGGTGGCCCACGCTGTATGAGTATGCCGCTGGAGAGGGAAGTGTAATTATAAGTCTACTTTCTAAATAATATAAAGAGAAAACCATTCACATTTCTTTTTGTTTGAGCTATGATAATAAATAGCACAAAGAAAGCATAAGAAGTGTCAATGGTTTTCTTTTGATTTATGAGGAGTAAAAAATGATCAGAGAAATTAATGTAAAAGAATTAACTGACAACATCAGCGAGATGTGTATACAGGCAAATCACTATCTGTCGCCGGATATGGATGTATGTATGAAGCAGGCTGTCGAGACAGAAAAATCAGAGCTTGGCAAAAAAATTCTGAACCAGCTTCAGGAAAATCTGGAAATTGCGGACAAAGAGATGATTCCAATCTGTCAGGATACGGGAATGGCAGTTATTTTTATGGAAATCGGACAGGATGTACATTTTGTGGGCGGTGATTTTGAGGAAGCGGTCAATGAAGGTGTGCGTCGTGGTTATGTGGATGGATATCTGAGAAAATCCGTGGTAAAAGATCCGCTGATCCGTGAAAATACAAAAGATAATACACCGGCAATTCTGCATACAAAAATTGTTCCGGGTGATAAAGTGAAAATCACCGTTGCACCAAAAGGATTTGGCAGTGAAAATATGAGCCGTATTTTTATGCTGAAACCGGCAGATGGTATCGAAGGTGTGAAAAATGCAATTCTGACAGCAGTCAAAGATGCAGGACCGAATGCCTGTCCGCCAATGGTTGTGGGCGTTGGTATCGGTGGAACTTTTGAAAAATGTGCGCTGCTTGCAAAACAGGCTCTGACCAGACCGGTGAATGAACATTCCGATATTCCATATGTCAAAGAAATGGAAGAAGAAATGCTGACGAAGATCAATCATCTTGGCATCGGACCGGGTGGACTTGGCGGTACAACCACAGCGCTGGCAGTCAATATAAATACCTATCCGACACATATCGCAGGACTTCCTGTGGCAATCAATATCTGCTGTCATGTCAACAGACATGCGGTAAGAGAACTGTAGGACAGGAGGAAATTATCATGGATAAACATATACATACACCAATTACAGAAGAAATTACCGCTGACTTAAAAGCAGGCGATTATGTTTATATCACAGGTACACTTTACGTGGCCAGAGATGCTGCTCACAAACGCATGATGGAAGTACTGGATGAAGGAAAAGAACTTCCAATTAATATCAAAGACTGCACGATTTATTATATGGGACCGTCTCCGGCCAGAGAAGGACGACCGATCGGTTCTGCTGGTCCGACGACCGCAAGCCGTATGGACAAATACGCTCCGCGTCTGCTGGATCTTGGTGAAAAAGCCATGATCGGAAAAGGAAAACGTACCAAAGAAGTCGTTGATGCAGTCGTCCGAAACAAAGCAGTTTACTTTGCAGCTATCGGCGGAGCAGGCGCATTGCTTTCAAAATGCATCAAAAAATCTGAGATTGTCTGCTATGAGGACCTCGGTGCAGAGGCAATCCGCAAGATAGAAGTTGAGGATTTCCCGGTTATTGTGGTAGTAGATTCAGAGGGAAATAATCTGTATGAAACTGCCATTAAGGAATTTGCTGTAGAAGACTAAAATTTTCTCAGTCTGAGATAAAGGAGTGAAAATCATGGGAATTCCGGAAATGCTGGATGAATTAAAACAAAAAGCTTTGCATGATGATACGTTGCGTCAGGAATTACTTGCGACCAGAAAAGATGAGCAGCCGTTGACTGCATTTTGCAGAAAATGTCAAGAATATGGATATCCGATTTACGAAATGGAGATTGTCCTGGCAGGAGAGGAATTTTATGCAACCATGAAACGCAGTACAAATGGTGGTGGAGAAAATTCTCCGATGCTGGAAGGTGAAGATGATTTTTATGAATTGTTTTTTGCCGGATTGTAGATGCTGATAATTCTTATTTGTGTGGCTGAAAATTTAATATTATGAAGAAGAAATCGGAGAATCTTTCTGCAAACGCTGACGTTTACTTAACTGTTTTTCAGGAAAGGTTCTCCGGTTTTGTCATTTCAGTTATAACTTTATTATCTGATGAGCAGATAATAAAGTCATAAAAACTTAAGAAATTCCTACAAATTTTATATACTTTTGTACTTTAAAATAAAACCAACTTGTACTTAAAGTATTATATGCGAGATTTTTGTAAACTCGACAGTATAGGAACCAACAGGGAGGACGAATGGTGAAAAAGAAATTCAAACACAAAAAACTGGTGATCGTGCTGGTTATCATTGTAGCAGCAATCATTGTGCTGGTTGGCGTAGCCAAACGAAAGTTAAACAGTGTAGCAGAGGCGACCAAGATTGTACAGTTGGAAAAAGTAGATAAAAGAGACCTGTCCGATTTTATATCTCTGACAGGAACGGTAAGTGGAGAGACGAAGATCAATTATTCTTCTACAGCTGCGACTGAGATCAAAACTGTAAATGTTCAGGTTGGAGATGTTGTAAAAGAAGGCGATGTGATCGCGACTCTGGATAAAGATTCTATTCAGAAACAGATTGATGTGCTAGAGAAATCCCTGTCAAATGCAGCTGCATTAAAACAGAATGAAACGAATCAGAATCAGCGTACCCTTGAGCGTGCCAAAGAAGATCAGAAAAATCAATTGGCACAGGCAAATGACAGTATCAACAGTGCAGAAGCTGCATATACAGCAGCACAAAACACTATAAATTCATTAAATAACCAGATTAAATCTGTATCAGATCAGGTAAATGCGGCATCTGATGAAGATATAAAAGCAGCACTTCAGGAAAAACTTTCCGACCTTCAGGATCAGCTTTCCAGTGCAAAAAGTGATCTTACATCTGCAGATAGTGCCCGCAAGGAAGCAAAAAACAATTATACGAGCGTGAAATCCTCCACTGATGATGCGATTTATTCTGCCCAGAGCAGCATTGAATCTGCAAAATATAACCAGACAGATGACAGTGATACACAGACACAGCTGGATCAGTTGAGAAAACAACTGGATGATTGTACGATCACAAGTAAAAGTGCAGGTATTGTTACTGCAGTCAATGTTTCTGTCGGTGATGTAAATACCGCAAATGCTACGTTAGTAACAGTAGAAAATAATACTGATATGATCGTGAATGCAAGTGTAACAGAAAAAGATATTCTGAAACTGCAGGAAGGTATGAAAGCAATCATTACTTCTGATGCGTTGGATGATCAGGAAATCAATGGCGAAATCATCAAAGTAGTAAAAGTATATAATGCTTCCCAGCCGACAACGGAACAAACCGGGAAGGAGACTTCCGGAGCCGCCAATACAGGTGGATTTTCGGTACAGATCAAATTAGATCCGTGTGATCTGATCAGTGGCATGAGTGCAAAGGCAAAAATTGTCCTGACAGATCGTGAAAATGTGCTGTCTGTACCGTATGATCTGGTGCAGCAGGATGAGGATGGCAAAAGTTACGTCCTCTGTGCAGAAGAAAATAAAGATGGTACTTATACAGCTGTAAAGAAAAACATTACAGTTGGTGATGAGATTAATTATTATACAGAAGTGACCGGTGGCGATCTGAAAGCAGGAGATTACATTATCATGGATTACGCTATATCCGAAGGAGATACTTTCCAGGGAGAAAGAGGAAGTGATGTAAGTGAAACGGAAGATGGCGGTTCTACAAGTGTAAGTTCTGAAGTAACTGCGGATTAATCATGGAGGTTTTTATACATGTCAAATGAAATTATGATCCGCATGGAACAGATCGTGAAGACATATTACATTGGTCAGCCAAATGAATTGGAGATTTTACACGGAATCAATCTTGATGTCAAACGGGGCGAATTTGTTTCTATTGTAGGAGAATCCGGTTCCGGAAAAAGTACGCTGATGAATATTATGGGTATTCTGGATCGCCAGACTTCCGGTAATTATTTTCTGGAAGGCGAGGATGTCAACAGCATGGATGACACCGTGCGAAGTGTCATGCGGAATGAAAAAATTGGCTTTGTGTTTCAGAACTTTAATCTGATTCCGAGAGCAAATGCCTTAAAAAATGTAACTTTGCCTTTGATGTACAGTGAGCACCGTCCGAAAAATGCAAAAGAAATCGGTATGCAGATGTTGGAACTGGTGGGAATGGCAGATCGTGCCACACACCGTCCAAATGAGTTGTCCGGTGGACAGAAGCAGAGAATTGCGATTGCCCGGGCGATGATTAATGATCCTTCCATTATCCTTGCAGATGAGCCGACCGGTGCACTGGATTCCCAGACCGGCCATATGATCATGGATATTTTTCACAAGCTTCATGAAGAACAGGGAAAAACAGTCGTACTGATCACTCATTCAAAGGAATTGGCTGCAGAGACCGAGCGAATTGTCACATTAAATGATGGTATGATCGTATCTGATAGCAGAAAAACAGAAAAAGGCTGTGATTTGTCAGGTTATCACAAGATGAATGATGGATGCAATAAGCCAGAAATCGGAGAGGGGGGAACGCTATGCTGATAGAGAATATCAAAGAAGCCTTTCAGAACCTTCTTTCCAATAAAATGCGTTCCCTGCTGACTATGCTTGGAATCATCATCGGTATTTCTGCGGTTATCACGATCACGACCATTGGAACATCTATCAAATCAACGTTGAATGCTACATTAAACTCCCTTGGTGGAAACAGTATCAGCGCCAGTGTGGATGCTATTTATCCGGAGGATGATGCGGACTGGTCAAACTGGGAATATCCGAAGATGACAGCAGATGATTATATTACGCAGGATATGCTGGATGAATTACAGGAAACATACCCGGACGAAATCGCAGGTTTTGGTATTTCAGCTTATCTTGGCAGCGGTCAGATTTACAAAAACAGTGATAAATATGCGAATGTGGACGCAACAGGAACGACAAAAGAAGAACTGGAGCACATGAAAATTAAGATTCTTCGTGGACGTAATCTGACAAAGCAGGATATGAAAAAGGAGAAACGTGTATGCGTTGTATCCGATACGATGGCATCCTATTATTTTGGCAGTGAAGATCCTATCGGACAGCAGATCATTTACAGTGGAAGTGATGGTTATTCTTATGAATTTACAGTAGTAGGTGTGTATGAATATAATGCTGCTATTTTTGGTAAACAAGATACGACGATTCCGGAAAAAGACCGCAGCACTATCATGTATATCCCTGCTACAACTGCAAATAAATTAAATCATAGTGAAGCGACCAATGGATATACGTATATAAGTGTCCTTTTAAAAACAGGTGCGGATCAAAATCAGGCAGAAACAGATATTCAGAGCTTTTTTGCAGACAAATATGCGAAAAATGAAAAATGGCAGGTCACAACATACAATATGTCTTCGGATATGGGCATTATTAATACAGTCATTAATGTAGTAACTGTGGCAATTTCCTTTATTGCAGCAATTTCCCTAATCGTTGGTGGCGTTGGTGTCATGAATATCATGCTGGTGTCTATCACTGAAAGAACAAAGGAAATCGGTATCCGAAAAGCGTTGGGTGCTAAAAATAAGGCCATCAAGCAGCAATTTCTGATCGAATCTGTGGTACTTTGCCTCGTTGGTGGAATCATTGGAATTTTGATTGGAATCCTGTTTGGATTTATCCTCGGAAAAGTGGCGATGCTTGTCATCAACAGCTACTACAGCGATTATGCAGGTTATATTATCATGAATGTACATCCGTCTGTATTAGCAATTATCCTTTCCGTATGCTTCTCAATGCTGATCGGTGTGTTCTTCGGATCTTATCCGGCGAAAAAAGCAGCAAAGATGGAAGTAATTGATGCACTGAGATATGAGTAAATTTTGTTACTCCAGACTGAGATAAACTATTGATGATTGTACTTTAAAATGGGATATGATAAGATACGAAAAAGAATGAATAGAAAGTAGTGATACTCATGTCCACACAGAAAGGAACTCTGATCAACAAATACACACCAAACTATGTCATCTTTGACCTTGAGACGACTGGAATCTCTCCGAACTATGATGAAGTGATTGAGATTTCGGCGCTGAAGGTTAAAGGTGGCGAAGTAGTGGATGAATTTAATACGCTGGTGAACCCGGGCCGCAAGATTCCATTTGGAGCGACGAAAGTGAATGGAATCACAAATGCGATGGTTGCGGAGGCACCGGCGTTTTCGCATGTTCTGGCAGAGTTTCTGGATTTTGCGGAAGGTCTTGTTCTGGTGGGACATAATATTGCACGGTTTGACATGAAGTTCATCTGGCGTGACGCCGAGCAGTATTTTGGCGAAATTCCGCAGAACAATTATGTGGATACGCTGCAGGTGGCGCGAAAACACTTGCCGAAGATGGAGCATCATCGTCTGGTGGATCTGGCGGAGCATTATGGTATTTCATCGGAAGGTGCGCATCGAGCACTGAATGACTGTTACATGAACCAAAAAGTGTATGAGTGCATGGTGGCTGAGATGCGTGAGGCACATCAGAAGCGTGTGGAGGAAGCCAGAAAAAAGGCATCGGAAGACGTAGAGGTTCAGCAGCGACCTCAGCATTTTACAGTAAAAATCCGAGGTGTGGTGGAACGCATTACTTATCAAAATCCGGAAAATGGCTACACGGTCCTCAAATGTGCCGTAAAAAGTTACAAAGAACTTGTGACAGTCATCGGAAGTCTGCTGGATGTGAATGTTGGTTCTGTATTGCTGATTTATGGAAATTGGAAAGTGGACAGTCGTTACGGCAGACAGTTTGCTGCAGAGAGCTGGGAAGAAACGCTTCCGGCGACGGTATTTGGTATTGAAAAATATCTTGGTTCCGGTCTGATCAAGGGCGTTGGTCCGAAATATGCGAAAAAGATCGTAGCACAGTTTGGCATAGAAACGCTGGAAGTGATTGAGACGGATATTTCCCGGCTGCAGGAAGTGGACGGCATCGGTAAAAAACGAATCCAGATGATCCGGGACAGCTGGGAACGGCAGAAAGAGATCAAGAATGTTATGCTTTTTTTGCAGGATCATGGCGTCAGTACCTCTTTTGCAGCCAAAATTTACCGTCAGTACGGAAATGAAAGTCTGGATAAAATGAAAGAAAATCCGTTCCAGATGGCAGATGATATCTGGGGTATTGGATTTAAGACAGCAGATGGAATTGCACAGAAGCTTGGTTTTGCGAAGGAGGCTTATGTCCGGTTGCGCAGTGGTATTATGTATACACTCAGTAATCTGGCAGATGAGGGACATGTGTTTGCATATCAGGAGCAGTTGATCGCGAAGGCAGCAGAATTACTGGAAGCGGAAGAATCCAGTATCGTAATGACTTTGGATCAGATGATCGCGGACAAAGACTTGATCTGTGAAATGGTAGACTATAAAACAGATCAGGCAGAAATGAAAGCTATATATCTGCCGGCATTTTATTATGCGGAAGCAGGTGTGGCAGGCAAATTAAAACGTCTGGCACAGGCGCCGGCAGCAGACCGGCTCTGGCATGCACTGATGGATGCACGGCAGAAGACAGGAAACGAAAGCCTGTCCATTGATGTCGGTAAAATTCAGGAAAAAGTACACATGGAATATGATGAGATTCAGGCAGATGCCATTCGAAAAGCAGCCGTTTCCAAAGTCATGGTATTGACGGGAGGACCTGGAACCGGAAAAACCACGACAACGCAGGGAATTATCGCTGCTTACCGTTCGTTTGGATTAAAAATCCTGTTGGCAGCACCTACAGGTCGTGCCGCCAAGCGTATGACAGAAGCAACCGGATTAGAGGCAAAGACAATCCACCGTTTGTTGGAGTGCAAACCGCCGGAAGGATATCAGAAAAATGAGGACAATCCCCTGGATGGAGATGTACTGATCATTGATGAATGTTCTATGATCGATATGATACTGATGAATGCGCTGCTCAAAGCAATTCCGGAGGGGATGCGTCTGATACTGGTGGGAGATATCGACCAGCTCCCATCTGTGGGGGCGGGAAATGTATTGCGTGACATTATTGATTCCGGTGTATTTCCTGTGGTTCGTCTGACCCGGATTTTTAGACAGGCACAGAGCAGCAGGATCATCATGAATGCGCATGCCATCAATGAAGGCAAATTTCCGGATATTTCCAATGGCAAAAATACGGATTTCTTCTATATAGAAAAAGAAGATCCGGAGGAAGCGGTGCAGGAAATTGTCCGGCTGGTAAAAAACAACCTTCCGCGTTATTACAAAACGCCCTGGAATCATATTCAGGTGCTGACACCGATGCAGAAAGGAATTGTGGGAGCAGCGAATTTGAATCTTGCACTTCAGGAAGCTTTGAATCCACAGGGCGACGGTTTGCGTCGGGGAGGATATCTGTTTCGCACTGGGGATAAAGTCATGCAGATCCGAAATAATTATGAGAAAGAAATTTTTAACGGAGATATTGGAACAGTAGAGTCTGTAGATCTGCAGGAACGGACGCTGAAAGTAAACTTTGACCAGCATATCATAGAATATGAAGCATCGGAGCTGGATGAACTGGTGCATGCCTATGCGACAACGATACATAAAGCGCAGGGCTCCGAATATCCGATCGTGGTCATGCCTGTTCTGATGAATCACTATGTAATGTTGCAGCGCAATCTGATCTATACAGGAATTACCCGTGCAAAAAAGGTTCTGGTTATCGTAGGAACCAGAAAGGCATTGTCTTATGCGGTCAGAAATGTGACAGTTACAAAGAGAAATACTTTTTTAAAAGAGCGCTTGTCTCAAGCATAGGGAAAGCAGACATTCGCAATCCGCTTTTGCTACTTGCTCATGAACGCAGCCGATTTGCGACCTTTCAGTGGGATCTGAGGAGTGATTTTGGTCAGTGTAAGTTTATTACAGGAAGATGATAGGAGCCAGGTGTTAAATAACACATGGCTCTGTTTCTTTCTATGAATTTCTATAAATGCAGGGCCTTTAAAAATAACTGGTTTTGCAAGTGATGAAAAAATTGTAAAAAGCTATTGACAAACAGAACAAAGTTTTGTATAGTAGATAAAGCGTTACGGCGCATCAATTTTATAAAAAAATATGGAGAAATACTCAAGAGGCTGAAGAGGCGCCCCTGCTAAGGGTGTAGGTCGTTCGCGCGGCGCGAGGGTTC
>OHXK01000335.1_pt1 | contig 22469 bp, 18 predicted proteins | sample 1579921 | NCBI WGS metagenome assembly OHXK01 (sample SAMEA3882551, study PRJEB24775) | human gut metagenome | biome: human-associated habitat; feature: intestine environment; material: feces | place: Netherlands | collected 2009/2010 | reverse complement strand
CCTTTTGCATTATTTTTTGTACCAGTTGTACTTTCTGTTATGGGTGCTGCATACTTTACCGTTCTGGCATTCCTGGCACCGATTACCATCCTTATCTGTGAGGAAGCAAAGATGGACAAGCTGACCGGTGCGGTGGCGATCAACTGCGGTGCACTGGCAGGCGGAAACTTCCCCACAGCTTCGCTGGGCGTCGTATTCCGCGGTCTGATTGATACTGCTTATGAAGCAGAACCAGCATTTGAAGCAACGAATTCCTTTGTAGATGAAATGAAAATTTTTGGTTTCGCGATTGTATTTTCTCTGATTCTGATTGCAATTTTCCGCTTCGGTTTCAAGAGCAACCGCGGTATCGGAAAAGGCGTAACGTTCAATCGCCCGGAGCCGTTTGACAAGAAACAGAAAACAACCCTGCATTTAATGATTCTGATGATGGTGATTGTCCTGATATTCCCGCTCTTAAAGATGGCGGTTCCTGGCAATGAACTGATTGGAAAAATTGCCGGAAAGGTTGATGTAGGACTGGTGGCATTCTGCTTTACCATCATCGCACTGCTCTTTGATCTGGCACCGCAGAAGGAAGTGATTGCACGTGTTCCGTGGAACACCATCCTCATGATTGCCGGAGCCGGCATGCTTATCGCCGTTGCAGTTCAGGCCGGTACTATTGATGCATTATCCGCATGGATTGGTTCCAATGTTCCGACAGCCCTGATTCCGCTGGCATTCAGCTTTGTAGGCGCATTTATGAGTTTCTTCAGCTCTACGACAGGTGTTGTAGCACCGGCCCTGTTCCCGCTGATTCCAGGACTTGCGGCAGCAACCGGATTAAATCCGGCAGCACTCTTTGCCTGCACGATTCTTGGTGCACAGAGCAGTGCGATCAGCCCGTTTTCATCCGGCGGCAGCTCGGCAACTTTTGCATTGTAGCCTTTCATATCGCGCACGTTGAATTCCGCAAATTTGTTATAACGGTCTGTCATCTCCGCAACCGCCCAGTTCAGAGCTCCGGAAGCCTTTTTCGGGTCTGTGACAACAGGAATAAAAAGGTGCGGAATGCCGTTATAAACAGAAAGCTCAACGACCTTCGGGTCGATCATGATCAGTTTGACGTCTTCCGGTTTTGCCTTATAAATAATACTCATAATCAGTGTGTTGATGCAGACCGATTTACCGGAACCGGTCGCACCGGCGATCAGAAGATGAGGCATTTTCGCGATATCTGCGATGACCGGCTGACCGGCGATGTCTTTTCCGACAGCAAAGGCCAGATTCGAAGAAAAGTTCTTAAACTCCGGTGTTTCAAGAAGATCACGCAGCATCACGGCCGTGTTCGTCTTATTTGGAACCTCGATTCCGACTGCGGATTTTCCCGGGATCGGTGCCTCAATGCGGACATCTGCTGCTGCAAGACTCAGCTTGATATCGTCGGTCAATCCGACAATCCGGCTTACTTTCACGCCCTGTTCCGGCATCAGCTCATACCGTGTGACGGTCGGTCCGCAGCTTACGTTATTGACTGTAACTTTGACACCGAAGCTGTCCAGCGTCTCCTCCAGTTTCCGCGCTACTTCCCGCAAATGCGCATCGGAATCGCCCATGGCACCGCGCATCCCTTTTTTCAGAAGATTCATCGGCGGTGTTTTGTACTCCGGCCGCTTTTCCTCTGCTTTTTTCCCGATTTCCTGACGAATGCCGTCTATATCCGCCTCGATCTCTTCACAGGAAGACCGCGGATTTCTCGTATGATCCGCAGACGTTTTCTCTTTTTTCGCCTCTTCTGCAGCTTGCCGTGTCATCTCCGGTCCTGTCTTTTCCGACTCTTCAGCCGGCACAGAACCACGGTGAATCGAAAGCTCCGGCATATCCATCTGATGGGTATCGTCGTTTTCGTTTAAATCAGCCTTCGATTCCACATGAGAAAGAAGGCGGGATTTCTTTTTCTTCCCGGCTTTTTTCGGTTCCTCCACTGGCTCAAGAATCAGCTCTTTTCCTTCCTCTTCCTCCATCGCAGCTTGGCGCGCCAGACGCTCCTGGCGGCGCTCCTCCGCCATCCGGCGGTGGTCATTCGTCTTTTCATGGATCGGCGCGAGAATCGGCTTCTGCGTCATCACGATCACGGAAATCACGATGGCGATCACAATAATCACCCACGCACCGATCTGGCCGAATCCCATGCCGAGAATTTTCACGACAGACCCTCCTAAGATTCCTCCGCCGAGATGATCGTAGGCGCTGTCAAAATAGTAATCCAGAAATGTCGTATCTCTCGTATAGCCGGACGCCAGAAGCTGCATAAAAGCGCAGAAAAAGACGAAACAGCTGATCGCTCCCCCGGTTTTCCGCACAATTAAAAAGTTCTGTCTGTTTGCTATGTAAAATGCTGTTCCAAAGAAGATCAGAACCGGTGCTGCCCACTCTGTCACGCCGAAAAGGCCGAAAAAGAAGTCGCAGACAGCCTGTCCGATCACGCCGCCCATACCGAAATTACTGAGCATCAGCAGAATCGAAACAGCAAGCACGGAAAGCAGAATAATTTCTGCGCGCACTCCCTCGTCCATCGGCTCACGGACTGTGTTTTTCCTTGTGCCGGAGGTACGTTTTGCGGTACTGCTCTTTTTCACCGTTGTTTTTCTGGCCGTTGTTTGGGTCTGTTTCTTTTTTGCTGTTCCGGAAGCAGAAGTTTTTTTCTTTGTCTTCCCGCTTCCCTTTGTTGTATTTGCCATGCAGAACTTCTCCCCTTTCTCGTATTACAGCAGAAAATATCCTGCAATGGAGAATGTCCCGACAAGAAGACAGTACAAAGCAAAATATTTCAGTTTCCGTTTTTTCACCACACGCATCAGAATGCGGATCGTAAAGTAACCGGCAAGTGCCGCCATGAAAACGCCGACCAGATATACCGGATGAAAAACAATTTTATTTTTTCCCATGGTCGCAATTTCAACGATCGTTGCCCCGATAATCGCCGGAACACTCACAATCAGAGAGTATTTCACAGCGTACGAACGGGTCATGCCGCCGATCACACACGCAGAAATAGTCGAACCAAGACGGGAAAGACCCGGAATCGTGGAAAAGCCTTGGAAGAATCCGGCAATCAGTGCATCTTTCGGCTTTAAATTTTTCTGCGTTTTTTCTCCCTCCGGAAGCATATCTGCCACCACAAGCAGAATCGCCGTCAGATACAGACCAACGCCAGGTGCCAGCAGATTCGAGGAGGTCAGTGTGACAAGGCTCTGAATCATGCCGCCGATTACAGCAGTCGGGATGGTGGTCAGAATCAGCAGGAAAGCAAGCATACGGTAGTTGCTGCCGAGCACCTTCCGGTACTGCTTTCCCTCCTGATGCTGACTGGAAAAGTGTTCCTTTAAATTATGAAACAGATCGATTATGATTCCGCACAACGCGAGGAAGAGACGTTTCCATTCCTTCGAAAATGTGAGCAGAATTGCAATCATGGAGCCAAAGTGCAAAAGCACATTGAAAAACACCGTCTGCGTATCTTCGATCTTCATAAAGTGACGGAAGATAATCAGATGTGCGGAGCTGCTGATCGGCAGGAATTCCGTGATTCCCTGGATCAGACCCAGAAATAAAGCTTCTATTACTGTCATTTTTTTATCCTGTTCCCTTATTTTTCTCTTTTGTGAAAGTCCGGACAAAACTTCCGTTCGAATTTTCACAGCGAACTCATTCTAACACAAAATCCCCTGAAACACAAGCCGCGCCGTGAAGTCAATTTTCTGTCCCTGCTGCCTTTTTCATCAGCTCATTCAGCTTTTCGAGCGCGCGGGCAATGCCGCCGACCTCGTCGATCAGGCCTTCTTCCACTGCCTGCGGGCCGTCCAGCATTGTTCCGACATCCTTGACCAGCATTTTCGTATCGAGCATCAGCTCCTCGAGCCGTTCCTTGGTGATTTTCGAATGGGCCGATACAAAACCTGTGATCCGATCCTGCGTCTTTTCCATATTACGGTACGTCTGTGCAACACCGATGAACATGCCGTTTGTACGCACCGGGTGAATGACCATGGTGGCACTCGGCACGATCAGCGAATAGTCTGCTGCAACTGCGAGCGGGACACCGATCGAATGACCGCCCCCTAAAACGAGCGATACCGCAGGCTTTCGCATGGACGCAATCATCTCTGCAATTGCAAGACCGGCCTCCACATCTCCGCCTACGGTATTCAGGAGAATCAGAAGACCATCAATACTTTTGTCCTCCTCGGCACGGGCAAGAGCAGGGAGAATGTGCTCATAGCGCGTCGCTTTCGTGCGCTCGCCGAGTGATTCATGCCCCTCCACCTCGCCGATGATGGACAGCAGATAAATGTTGGTCTTCAGTTCTACAATATTTTCTTTTTCTGTCTGGTTTTTCTGTGATTCTGCCATACGGATTTCCTCTTTTCTGCTATTCCAAAATAGCTTCATCAGTATGCGCAGATTCTTATGATTCTATGTAATTTCCAGTGAAATTACTCGTCCAGGTTGGTATATACGTACTGTACGTCGTCGTCGTCATCCAGCAGATCCAGGGTACGGTTCAGGTCTTTTAATGCCTGCGGATCGGTCAGCTCTACGTAGGTCTGTGGGATCATGGTAACGTCTGCCTCTGCCATGGCGATACCGTCTTTCTCCAGAGCCTCACGTACTGCGGAGAAGTCATCCGGATCGGTGATGATTTCGTAGCTGTCCTCTTCGTCTGCGAAGTCTTCTGCGCCTGCATCCAGAGCAAGCATCATCAGATCGTCAGCATCCATTTCGCACTCTTCTTTGTCGATGATGATCTGGCCTTTTTTGTCGAACATGTAGGATACGCATCCCGGTGTTCCAACGCTTCCGTTTCCTTTGGTGAAAGCGCTTCTTACGTTTGCTGCGGTACGGTTCTTGTTGTCGGTCAGAGTCTCTACGATGATCGCGATACCATTCGGGCCATAACCTTCGTAGGTGATACGCTCGTAGTTGTCTGCGTTTGCATCTCCGGCAGCTTTTTTAATACCGCGGTCGATGGTATCGTTCGGCATGTTGTTTGCTTTTGCTTTTGCGATAACGTCACGCAGCTTGCTGTTGTTTGCCGGATCCGGTCCGCCCTCTTTGACAGCGATTACGATCTCACGGCCGATGATGGTAAAGATTTTACCTTTTTTTGCGTCGTTTTTTTCTTTCTTATGCTTAATATTGGCAAATTTTGAATGTCCTGACATACCTCTTTTGTCTCCTTTATTTAAAGTATTACTTTTCTGTAAAAAGGTTTCCCCGAAAAACGGCAGAAGCCCATATAATATAGAATATAGCACGATCTTTCTCATTCGTCAACCGTGAACCGCGCCAAAAATACCCCTTATGTAGGCAGATCCAGGCTGATTTTCAGTGCTTCGTTCACAAGGGCCAGCTGTTCCGGCGTCAGATGACAGATTTTATCTTTCAGCCTTCTCTTATCGATCGTCCGAAGCTGTTCCAGTAAAATAACAGAATCCCGTACAATCCCATAGGCGGACGCTTCGATCTCAATGTGCGTCGGCAGCTTCGCCTTATTCATCCTCGATGTAATCGCCGCACAGATCACCGTCGGACTGTGCCGGTTGCCGATGTCATTCTGAATGATCAGCACCGGACGGACACCGCCCTGCTCACTTCCCACAACGGGCCGCAGGTCGGCATAATATACATCGCCACGCTTGATTACCACTTGTGCTCACTCTCCGATTCTTTCCGTTTTGCTTTCCCATACGATAACGATCCGGCGTTTTACGCCTTTTAAAATCGTTTCCATGTATTTAATATTGCCTGTTTTTCCGGAGGTATTCACAAATTTCATCCGGCGCTTCAAAAAAGTCCGCCCAGAGTCCTTTTGGGAACCCGTGATTCTGATCTGCTTTGCTCAGATTGACTGCAATCCTCTGATAATCTCGGATGCTGTTACATAGGAAGCACTGCTTTTTTCTTCCGCAGCCTCTCCCGCCTTTCCATGCGCATATGCCGCCAGTGCCGCTGTTTTGGCAAGGCTGATTTTTTTCTCGTTTTTTTCACACTGACGTTTTGCTGCAAAGGCGCCTGTGATTCCCGCGAGCACATCGCCGCTTCCCGCCGTCGCAAGCGCACTGCTTCCGCTTGTGTTTATGTAATACTGCTCACGCCCTTCCTCTGCTGTCACGGTTACGGAATCCTTTCGTACACAGCAGGCCTGGTATTTTTCGGCTGCCCTTCCGGCGCTTCCTGCCGGGTCACGCTGGCATTCTGCAATGGTCATGTGCAGCAGCCGTGCAAGCTCTCCTACATGAGGCGTTAAAATTTTTTCTGCCCGGCAGCCCGAAAGAATCTCTGCATCTTCTGCAATCAGGTTCAGCGCATCTGCATCCAGAACAAGAGGAACTTCTGTGTGCTGCACCGTAAAAACGAGCAGTTCTTTTGCCGTCCGGCTTTTGGAAAGTCCCGGTCCCGCAACAACAGCGTCCGCCCAGGCGAGATCCTGCAGCAGGGCTTCTTCCGGAAGCGGCTCATCCTCCTTCCAGAAATCCGCCATTGCTTCCGGCAGGGCACAGAAAAGCGGCGTACGGTTTCTTTCCTCTGTCACAACCTTTACCATGCCGGCACCGGATGCAAGGACTGCCCTGGCACACAAAACAGCGGCTCCGCACATGGCACCGGAACCGGCAAGTACCAGCACCTTTCCGAAGGTTCCCTTATTTCCCATCGGCGTGCGGGTAAGAAACCGGTCCAGATCTTCTTTTTCCACTGAACCGTACCAGGGCGTCTCCTCTTCTCCTGCATCAAAGCCGATTCCGATATCACGGACCAGGACCTCTCCGGCATATCGTTTTCCGGGATCAAAGAGAAGCCCTGGCTTTGCACAGGCAAATGTCACCGTGGCTCTGGCTTTCACCGCCGCATCAAGGACCTCTCCGGTATCCGTGTGGATCCCCGAAGGGATGTCCACGGCAAGAACAGGAACACCGCTTGCGCAGATTGCTTCCACTGCCCTCCGGTACTCCCCTGCCAGCGGACGGGATACGCCAATTCCAAAGATGGCATCTATGATAACAGTATATTCCCGGAAATCCGGATTCTTAACCTCACGGACCCCATAATTTTCCGCAATTTTCTTCTGTGCTCTCATGCCTTCACTGTATTTTTCCGGATTTCCAAGACAGAACAGTTCCGCATCCACCCCTTTCGTCTTTAAAATCCGTGCAATTGCCGCACCGTCCCCTCCATTATTTCCGGGACCGCACACAGCAAGGACTTTTCCTGTATCCCATGTTCCATTTTGAAGCTCCTCCACGCAGGACAGCGCTGCGCGCTCCATCAGTACCAGGGACGGTACCCCCATGGTTTCGATCGTATTGCGGTCTGCCTGCTTCATCTGTGCTGCTGTAAGAATCCGTTTCATCGCTTTTCCTCCTTTTCCTGCCTTATCCGGAAAGTGAACAGAAAAAGTCTCCGGTTTCCCGAAGACTCTCCTGCTTTTGTTTTGGTTTCTTAATTGTTCTTTGGATGCTCCGCCTCATATCTGGTCAGATTGTAGGAGAGACGCATCAGACTTTCGGAAAGATGGACGTTCTCGACGATCACATCTTTCGGAAGTTTTAAGTTTAGATCGGTATGTGCAAAATTCCAGATTGCTTTTACACCGTTGTCCACGAGAATCTCTGCCATCTCTACCGCTTTTGCTTTTGGCAGTGTCAAAGCCGCAATCTCTACATGGTGTTCCTTGATAAATTCCGGAAGCTCGTCCGCCATGCGGATTTCAATTCCGCGCACGGAGATTCCTTTTAATACCGGGTTGACGTCAAAAATACCGACCGTTTTGAATCCGCTTCTTTCAAAGGCCGCATAATTAGCAAGCGCCTGTCCCAGATTTCCGGCTCCGACAAAAATCATATTGTGGACTCTGTCCAGACCTAAAATTTTTCCAATCTCGCTGTACAGATACCGCACGTTATAACCATACCCCTGCTGGCCGAAGCCGCCGAAATTATTTAAATCCTGGCGAATCTGGGAAGCTGTCACTTTCATCCGCTCGCTCAGCTCACCGGAAGAGATCCGTTCTACTCCGTCCTCCAGCAATTCGCCCAGGTAACGATAATATCTAGGAAGTCTTTTGATAACTGCCCGCGAAATTCCTTTTTCTTCCAAGATAAATTCCTCCTTATTTACACCTGCATATATTCATATTATATATGGTTGATAGAAAATTGTCAAAGATTTCTTGAAATTTTGTGTATTACTCTCTATAATAAGGATGGTGTATTATGTCAAAATACAGAAATATGTTATCTGGAGGAACCACATGATTCTTGCATGTCAGAATATCTCGAAAGCATTCGGGACAACGGAAATTATCAAAAATGCATCTTTTCATATAGAAGAACGCGAAAAAACCGCACTGGTCGGCATCAACGGTGCCGGAAAATCGACGCTGTTAAAAATCATCATCGGCGAAATGAGGGCCGATGAGGGAGAGGTCATCCTCTCCAAAGGAAAGACGATGGGCTATCTCGCCCAGCATCAGGATCTGACCGGACACCTTTCCATTTACCAGGAAGTGCTGACCGCGAAACAGAATCTGATCGATATGGAGGAACGCCTCCGTCAGATGGAAAGTGATATGAATACAAAATCCGGTGCAGAGCTGGATGAACTTCTTTCCACCTACACCCGCCTCTCCCATACCTTTGAACTGGAAAACGGATACGCGTACCGCAGTGAAGTCGTCGGTGTTTTAAAAGGTCTTGGCTTTTCCGAGAGCGATTTTGAAAAACAGGTGGACTCCCTCTCCGGCGGTCAGAAGACCCGCGTGGCACTTGGTAAACTGCTGCTCACCAAACCGGACATCATTCTGCTCGACGAGCCGACCAACCACCTCGATATGGACTCGATCTCCTGGCTCGAAACGTATCTTTTAAATTACAGCGGAGCCGTCCTGATCGTCTCCCATGACCGTTACTTTCTCGACCGCGTTGTCACAAAAGTCGTTGAAGTGGACAATAAAAAAGTAACAACTTTTGAGGGAAACTATACCGCCTACAGTCAAAAAAAAGCAATGCTCCGTGAAGCCGCTTACCATGCCTGGGTCAACCAGCAGCAGGAAATCCACCATCAGGAAGAAGTCATTGCAAAGCTGAAATCTTTCAACCGCGAGAAATCCATCAAACGCGCCGAGAGCCGTGAAAAAATGCTGGACAAAATGGATGTGCTGGAAAAGCCGACCGAAGTACGCTCCGATATGCGGATCCGTCTGGAACCGCGCATCACAAGCGGAAACGATGTGCTGACCGTCGAGCACCTCTCCAAAGCCTTCCCGGGACAGACGCTTTTCCAGGATCTGAATTTCGAAATCAAGCGCGGGGAGCGCGTCGCAATCATCGGAAACAACGGAACGGGAAAAACGACGATCTTAAAGATCTTAAACGAAGTCATCCGCCCGGATGCCGGCTCTTTTACACTTGGAAGCCGTGTACAGATCGGTTACTACGATCAGGAGCATCAGGTGCTCCACATGGAAAAGACCATTTTCCAGGAGATTTCCGACGCGTATCCGTATCTGACAAACACCGAAATCCGAAATGTGCTGGCCGCCTTCCTGTTTACAAACGACGATGTCTTCCAACCGATTCATACCTTGAGCGGCGGTGAGCGCGGACGAATTTCTCTTGCCAAGCTGATGCTCTCGAACGCCAACTTCCTGATCCTCGACGAGCCGACCAACCACCTCGATATCGTATCAAAGGAGATTCTGGAAAACGCGCTGAAGGATTACACTGGAACGGTACTGTACGTTTCCCACGACCGTTACTTTATCAATCAGACTGCAACCCGGATTCTGGAGCTGACGGGACAAACACTCGTCAACTATATCGGAAATTACGATTACTATCTGGAGAAAAAAGAAGAGCTGACCCGCATCTATGCTCCTGCTGCCGATGCCGCCGCTCCGGAAGAAACAGCGGCTCCTTCCGAAGCCTCCTCCACAAAGCTGGACTGGAAAGCGCAGAAAGAAGAACAGGCACGTCTCCGCAAGAAAGAAAACGAGCTGAAAAAGACGGAGAAACGAATTGAAGAGCTTGAGACACGCGATTCGGAAATTGATGAGGAAATGTCGAAACCGGAAGTCGCAACGAATGTGGCAGAGTGTGTGAAATTAAGCAAAGAGAAAGCAGAGATTGCCGCGGAACTCGAAGAGCTGTATGAAAAATGGGAAGAGCTTGCCGAATAGGCCTGGTTTTCCCCGGAAAATTCAAAACAGAAAAAGCCGGTCCGGCGCATCCCTTTTTGCGGGAATGCCGGATCGGCTTTCTTTTTTGCTTCGTTTAATTATTTCTCCAGCTCCTCGCGGATGGCCAGGATGAAATCACGGCTGTTTAATACGGTCGGATTTTCCATGGTGGTGATCAGCGCAAGGTCTTTTGTCATTTTTCCGCTCTCGATCGTTGCGATCGTTGCTTTTTCCAGACGGTCTGCAAATGCGGAAAGTTCTGCGTTTCCATCCATTTCCCCGCGTTTTCTGAGTGCGCCGGTCCATGCAAAAATGGTGGCCACGGAGTTGGTGGATGTCTCCTCACCTTTTAAGTGACGGTAATAGTGGCGCTGTACGGTTCCGTGCGCAGCCTCGTACTCGTAATATCCGTGCGGGGATACGAGAACAGAAGTCATCATCGCAAGGGAACCGAAGGCGGAGGATACCATGTCGCTCATGACATCGCCGTCGTAGTTCTTGCAGGCCCAGATAAAGCCGCCCTCTGCTTTCATGATGCGGGCAACGGCGTCGTCGATCAGAGTGTAGAAGTAGGTAATGCCTGCTTCTGCAAATTTCTCTTTGTACTCTGCATCGAAGATCTCCTGGAAGATATCCTTGAAGCGGTGATCATACTTCTTGGAAATCGTATCCTTGCTTGCAAACCACAGATCCTGTTTCGTGGACAGTGCGTACTCGAAACAGCTTCTCGCAAAGCTTTCTATGGAGTTATCCAGATTGTGCATGCCCTGAATGACACCGGCGCCGGTGAAGTTGTGGATCAGCTCTCTTGTCTCGGTGCCGTCCTCAGCCGTATAAACCAGCTCTGCTTTTCCCGGTCCCGGAATGCGCATTTCTGCATTTTTATAGACATCTCCGTATGCATGACGGGCAATCGTGATCGGTTTTTTCCAGTTGCGCACGCACGGCTCGATGCCTTTTACGACAATCGGGGTACGGAAAACGGTTCCGTCGAGCATGGCACGGATCGTTCCGTTCGGGCTCTTCCACATTTCTTTCAGATTGTACTCGGTCATACGCGCTGCATTCGGCGTAATGGTGGCACATTTGACTGCTACACCGTATTTCTTGGTAGCGTTTGCGGAATCTACGGTTACCTGATCGTTCGTCTCGTTTCTGTGTTCCAGTCCCAGATCGTAATATTCCGTTTTCAGGTCAATAAACGGGAGAAGCAGCTCATCTTTGATCATTTTCCAGAGAATTCTGGTCATCTCATCTCCATCCATCTCTACCAGAGGAGTGGTCATCTGAATTTTTTCCATAGTAGGCCTCCTTTTTCTATTCCCGTTTATTGTATAAAGTATCCTATAGCTTGTCAAGTCAAAATTCGCCTGATTTTTTGGCATTTTCCCATAAATTCACACAATTTTTGCAGGATGAGAGGTGTTTTCCTTCATTTTTCTTTTTTTATGCTGCCGCACAGTGTCTCACAGAAGAGACAGAAAACGGTCTGTTTGAAGCATCCCATGCCCCTGACGGTTGCGCGGAAGGCCAAGGTCTCTCGCCGATTCGCAAAGCAGCATTTTCGCCTGGACATTTGTAAGATCCGGAACCCGTTCAAGTGCCAAAGCCACGGCTCCGGACACCCGCGGTGCCGCCATCGAGGTGCCGCTCTTCACCACATATTCCTTCCTGCTTCTTCCAGGCGCGCAGGAAATGAGACGTTTTCCAGGCGCGACAAGATCCGGTTTGCAGACGCAGTCCCGTGTCGGGCCGCATCCGGAGATTCCTCTTCTTGGCTCCAGCAGATCGCCCGCTCCCACGGTGATCACTTTTCTGCTGTTCCCCGGCGCCGTAATACTGCCCGGAGCGGGCCCCAGATTTCCGGCCGCTGTCACAACAGTGATCCCGTCATCCCAGGCGCGCTCCACCGCCTGTACTAGCAGATCATCCACCGTTTTTTCCTGCTCTGTTGTTCCCACTGAAATATTTAAAATGCGGATATTAAGTCTTATTCGCTCTTTGCACACCCAGTCAATCGCCGCGAGGATATCCTGCTTTCTTCCATTTCCCCTTCGGTCCAGAATCTTCACTACGACAAACCGGCATCCCGGTGCCGCACCCTGGTATTTTCCGCCGGACGCTCTTCCACTTCCGCCAAGGATACCACAGACATGCGTTCCGTGTCCATTGTCATCGTAAGGCGTCTCCCGCCCGTACACAAGATCCCGGAAGGCTACAATCCGGCCGTCAAAATCCATATGGGGAAAAATCCCTGTATCCAGCACGGCGGCTGTAATTCCTTTTCCTGTCAGATTTTCCTGCTCTTTCATCCATAAGCCCCTGTGTATTCTTATCTTATGGTATGCAAAAAAGGCTGCCTTTCGCAAAGAACAGCCTTTTTGTTTTTCTTTTCTATACTTAAAACTGAATCTGCTTTTCCCCTTTCCGTTTCCAGAGAGCTGCTGCAAGCGGGATGCCGCAGAGCTCAGCCAGGACAAAGGCGCCCCATATCAGATTCAGGTTTCCAAATCCTTTGAGAAGAAATGCAAACACCAGCGGCAGAATCGCCTGGCGTGTCATGGATATGTACATACTTTCTTTTCCAAGGGAAAGTCCCTGCAACGCCGCCTGATAGATCAGGCCTGGAATCGAAAGCAGATAGGCCACTGCCAGAATGCGGAGCGCCGGAACTCCGATGTGCATCAGATTGTCCGAGGCATCAAAAAGTTTCAGTACAACGCCAGGACAGAATTCCAGCACGGCAAAAAAGATAAGAAACAGTCCGCCGCCGTAAAGAATGCCGTACCGGATCGACTGACGGATTCTTTCTTTTTGCTTTGCGCCGTAATTGTACGCTACAATCGGAATCAGACCGTTTGTGATACCGTGAACACCGACGGTTGTAATATTCTGAATCTTTGTGCACACACCAAAAGCAGCAACTGCCGTCGAAGAAAAGGTAATAATAATCGCATTCATCGCCATGTTGACAACCGAGGTCAGAATCTGTACCAGCGTGGACGGAAAACCGACTTTTATGATCTCACGCACACTCACCCAGTCCGGTTTCAGCGTAAAAGCAAACGGGATTTCCGGGTTCCACTTTTTATTAATCATCATTCCGGCAAGACAGCCCACAAACTGGCCGATGACGGTTGCCAGCGCAGCTCCGGCCGTCTCCATCCGCGGAAGGCCGAACCAGCCGAAAATAAAGATCGGATCGAGAATCAGATTTGTCAGCGATGCGGCGGAAAGTGTAAAAATAAAAAGGTGCGCTTTTCCGCTTGCCATGACAAACCGGTCAAAGACCCACTGTCCCATCTGGCCGAGAGACGCGATCATACAGATACTTAAGTATTGGATGCCATACGCTGCGATAGCTTCATTGCCGCCGGACTGACTTTCAAAATAGATCCGGGCAAATGCGATACATAAAATACTGTTTAAAATCCACGAGCAGAATGCAAGAAAAAGCGCGGCGCTCGCTGCATCTTTTACCTTTTTCTGATTCTTTTCTCCAAGCGCGCGGGAAATGACAGCGTTCAGGCCGACCGCATTTCCAAGGCCGAGCGATGATACAATGAGCTGCATCGGAGCCGCCAGGGAAATTGCCGTCAGTGCATCCTCAGAAACCCGCGCAACGAACACGGAATCTACGAAGTTGTAAAGCGAATTAATCAGAAGTGACAGCATCAGCGGCAGCGCCATGGAAATCACCAGGCGGCTGACCGGGATCGTTCCCATTTTGTTTTCTTCCATAAAAACCCTCTCCTGTTCTTTTGTTTTTGCTGTTTCCAGTGTAGCGTGAATTTCCGGAAAGATCAAATACTTATCTTCGATACAACAAAATAGTTTTTAGCTATACTTTATAATTTTTTCACCTGCAGAAACTGCCACCGGCAGCTCTCTTCGAATGCAGCGCAGCGAAAAAGGGGAATCTAACCCTTTTTATCGTATGTATCGCAACAAAAACAGAAAGATATCTGCCGAAACGGTTTCGGTAAATATCTTCCTGTACTTTTTTCAAAAACTTTTCAAAACTATTACTTCTGCTGCTCCATTCGCTTCAATTCCGGCAGAACCAGAATCAGCATGGTGATAAAGCAGAGACTTCCACCGATTACGTTTGATACCGGTTCGGCAAAGAATACACCGTCCGTTCCCATGTGGAGTACGTACGGCATCAGATAGGTGAGCGGTACAACAATGAAGACTTTTCGGAGCAGGGAGAAAAAGATCGCCTGTTTCTTTTTATTCAGAGATTTGAATACGGTCTGTCCAATGTACTGCAGATCCATGAAAATGAATGCTGCAAAGTACTGCTTCAGAGCCGGAACCGCATCTGCGGTCAGTACCGCATCCGAACTGAAAATACCGATCAGCGCATGCGGCGCCAGAACAATCATGCTCCACATCACTGCGGTATAGCCGAGGATCATCGCACTCATGACACACATCGCCTTGCGCACGCGGGCCGGACGGCGTGCACCGTAATTATAGCTCAAAATTGGAGAAGTTCCCTCATTCATTGCATAGATCGGTGTCTCGACGAGCTGACGCACGCTCGATACGATCGTCATAACAGAGATGTAAATATCACCGCCGGTCACAGAAAGTACATTGTTGCAGCAGATCGTGACAAGGCTGTTGGTCAGCTGCATGATAAATCCGGCGGTACCGAGACTGACAATATTTTTCGCATAGCCTGCACACTCAGAAATTTCATCTTTCCGCACAAAGCGCACTTTCAGTTCCGATTTCCGGGTCAGGAAATACAGAACGAACACGGCGGAAAGTGTCTGGGAAATCACAGTTGCAATCGCAGCCCCCTGCACACCAAAACCAAATACAAAGATAAACAGCGGGTCAAGCAGCAGGTTTGCGACCGCTCCGATCGTGACGGAAAGCATGCCAACGGTCGAATAGCCCTGCGCGTTGATGAACGGGTTCATGCCGGTTGCCACCATCGACGGCAAAGTTCCGATCAGATAAATCATCATATAAGGATACGCGTATACCATCGCATCTGCCGATGCACCGAACAGCGACAGCAGTGGACGAGCAAACAAAAAGCCGATCACCATCAGTATGACAGCACAGACACATACCATGGAATACGACGTATTCATAATACGTTCCGCCTTTTTTTGATCATTCTTTCCACGCTCAATCGAAAACAGCGGAGCGCCGCCGCTTCCAAACAAGTTGCTGAATGCTGTGATGATAACGATCAGCGGAAAGCACAGACCGACTGCACCGAGTGCCGCCGTTCCTACCTCCGGGATCCGCGCGATGTAGACGCGGTCTACAATATTGTACAGCAGACTCAAAATCTGAGCAACCAGCATCGGGAGCGCTGCCCCGAAGATGTTTCCGGTTACGGTTCCATGTTCGAAATCAATTCGTTTCATTTGTTCCCTCATTCCCTTCTTTTTCACTTGCTTTTCAGTATAGCATGGCGTATTCTATATGTAAATTATTGTTTTTATATTGAAATTGAATAATTTTTATATAGTTTTTTCAGGAGGATTTTTATGGAACTTCGACAACTCGAATACTTCCGCGCCATCGTGGACGCGGGAACCATCAGCGGGGCGGCACGGGTGCTGCATATGACACAGCCGCCGTTAAGTTATCAGATCAAAATGCTGGAGGAAGAGCTTCAGGTGCCTCTTCTCATCCGCGGCACGAAGAAAATCACTCTGACCGAGGCAGGAAAAACACTGTATGAACAGGCAGGAACGCTTCTGATGTTTGCGGATCTCACCAGGCGCGAAGTCGTAAAATCCAGTCAGTCTGCGACACTCCACATCGGCATGACGCCATCCACCGTTTCACTGCTCGCCGACTATCTCCTGCGATTTTCCCGGAAATACCCGCACATCCATTTCGATGTCCACGAGGGTTCTACCTTTGCTTTAAAAGACCAGCTCGAAAATCACATGGTGGATCTCACCACGCTCCGCACGCCAATCGTTTTAAATGGCTGCGAGACGAAGACCCTTTTAAAAGAGAGCATCACCGCCATGGCACTCCCTTCTCACCCGCTTTTTGCCGGGCGTGAAACCCTTTCGCTTACAGAACTTGCCGAGCAGCCGCTGATTCTGTCGAACCGCTACCGGAAATACATGCTCTCCGCTTTCGAGCAGGCAGGTCTGTTCTGCGATATCTATCTCACCTGCGAGGACGCCCGCACGGCAATGACAATGGCAGAAAAAGGCCTTGGCATCGCTCTTCTGCCGGCCTCCATGCTGAATCTTACCCATAAATTAAAGGCCTGCACCATCACAGATGCAGACCTTACAACCGAAATCCTGCTTGCCTGGCGCAAGGGGCGCCTTCCGTCTGAACTTCGGGCTTTTCTGGAATTGTGGGATGAAAATGACTCCCTCAATAATCAAATTCATGTTCCCCAACCGTAATCGTCTGCGTCAGTTTTTCATTCAGATACGGTTTACGGATCTCAATCAGATTCAGAACGGTGTAACCACGCTTTCTCAAAAATTCAATCATCCTGTGGTTATTGGGATGGACATAGTTGTAAACCGTATCGTTTTCATAAGAAGCTGCAATTTCTTCTGCCTTGCCATGCAGTGCGGCAGCGATTCCCTGCCGGCGGTATTCTTCTCTGACAAAAATGGATTCCACCCACACAACCTCGCTCTCAATACGACAGACAACATAACCTGCGTATTCGCCATGCACCGTGGCGGCAAACACTGGAAATCCTGCCAAAAGGTATTCCTTCATTTCTTCCCGTCCGTCTTCCACGTTCGGCTTTGATGCAATTCCTTTATAGGAGCGCAGTTCTACCCGAAACAGCGCAACCATTTCAGCAAGGGCATCGTTTACCTGCCTAATTTCTATCAGTTCTATTTTTTTCATGGTTTCTCTCTCCTGCCACTGTCGTTCTTTTTCCTATTTGCAATTCATCTCGCTGCTCATATCCGTGATCGAAGTATATCAGGCTTCTTTTCTCTTGCGAAACAGATATTCATCCAGTTGTTTCCGAATCGTTTCCGGTATTTCTCTTGCCACCGGGCAGACCGCTGCGTTTGCGAATCTTCCGGTAAATGCTGCTAGGAAATCAACATCTTTTTGCAGCTGCTCCATCGACATCACATCTTTGACATCGTAGCGGCAGTGAATCGGGGCAACATTTCCACTGGCAATACGCGCAAACGAAACAGCCGGAACCCCATGATCGGCAAATGGTGTGGAATCACTGGAATAGACGCCGTTTTCTGCCGCAATTGGAAATCCAACTTCTGCAGCCATATAGCTGATGTAATGGGTAAGCTTTTCTTCTGCCGATACACAGGCGATAAATTTTCCCATATACGTTCCGATCATGTCCAGATTGATGTTCAGTACTGTTTGTCTCAGTTCTTTTTCATGATCTCTGACATACGCTTTTGATCCTAAAAGTCCTCTTTCTTCGCTTCCGCAGAATACAAACCGAAGACCATAATTCAGCTCTTTCCCTTTCATCTGCTCCATGATTCCAAGAAGCCCTGCGCATCCGCTCATGTTGTCATATGCACCATGCGAAAGCGATGTCGTATCATAATGCGCGCTTAAAACGATCCATTCTTCTCTTTTTCCCGGCAATTCTGCAATCACATTATGGGATTCTCCATCGTATTCCTTCTGCCGGATTTCCAGACGGATCTGTTTTACTTTATTTTTCACAAGTTCTACTGCCTGTGCGGAGTGAATCATAGCGCAGAGCACTTTCTTTTCCTCTCCGACAACGGCTTCCCGAAGATCTCTCTGATCAATGTCTGTATGTGGGTAATAGCTGTTTCCATATTGGAACAGAATCGCTTTCGCGCCTGCTTTCATCAAATCCTGGTACGCAAAAAATCCGATTCCCGGCGTATCCATCAGCACAATTTTATCTTTTGCACCGGCAACGGAAACCGGATCGGTTCCCGGCATATAGTAGAGTTCGCCTTCCACGCTTCCGCTTCCGCAGCATGTGAGCGCTTTGCATGGAATTCCCATCCCGTCTGCATACAAATGTGCCTCTTCGATTTCGCCCATTGCAACGCGGAAACTTTCCAGTTCTGCCGGGACTCCTAATGTCTCGCACTGCTCCTTTAAATAATTTGCAACCTGCAATTCTTCTTTTGTGCCGCTTGCATGCACAAAATCTGTCTGGTCAAAAATAGATTGTAATTTCATTATATTTACCTTCCCTTTCTTCCTTTAGTCAAGCGGATATTCGCAATCCGCTTTCGCTACTTGCTCATAACCAAAATCGAAATCCCATTTGTAAGCGCAAGCCAGATTTTCATGATTTACGCTTTTCCATGTTGCGCCCAAATATCAGAGAGACTCCATCAACCCTTTGATTCCCCGTTCTTTATAGATATCTTTATAGTATTGGACCTCATCTTTAATCAATTCATCGATCACCTGCATGCCAAGCAGTTCCACCGGTGCCTGGTCATCTGTGAGGATATAATTTCCTTTTTGATATTCTGTAAGATTTGAAGCAACTTCCTGCATCATATTTTTCAGATTTGCATTTGTAAGTTCGCCTGTATGCTTCGTCAGATTCTTTCCGATGTCCGGATCGTCCGACGCAAAGAGTTCCCGGTTGGATGATCCCGCCACATCGACGATAACCTCGGTAGTAAAGACACTTCCAATCGTATCTGAAAGGTACTGATTGATGTTTCCCTCTTTCGTTCCTCGCATATTCATATTTACCACCATGACGCCATCGTCCTTCAGATGCGATTTCACCAGCGCAAAGAACTCTTTCGAGGACATCTGGAATGGAATTGTGATGTCCTGATATGCATCAACCATAATCACATCATATGCTTTCTGCGAGGCGTTTAAAAACGCTCTTCCATCGTAAGTAGTCACCGGAACATCCTCTGAGAGTGAGAAATATTTCCGAGAGAGATCCGTGATCTTCTCATCAATTTCTACGCCTTCGATATTCATGTCCCCAAAATATTTCCTGCACTGTATGGCGTAGGTTCCCGTACCCATGCCAAGGATCAGCACATCCATCTGATCTGTCGGCTTGTCTTTGAGCATAAGCGGCGCCGCCATCGCATAATCATAGTACATTCCGGTCAGTTCATCCTGCTTCATATAGACAGACTGTACGCCAAACAGAACATTGGTAGACAATGCTACTCTCTCATCATTTTCGTACACCTGAAGATAGTTGTATACAGACTCTCCCTCATATGTCAGGTTGTTTTCCCAGAATGCGAAGGAATCGGAATAACCTGTTCCACAGCAGAACGCGAAAATAAGTACCGATGCAATCACTTTCTTTTTCCCTGCTTTTTCCATCACAAAATACACGATGGATAACGCAAGTAAAATTCCCGCAAAGATCAGAAAAGTGATCGATGTTCCAACCGCAGGGATCGTAACAAACGTCGGCACAAAGGTACCAATAATGCTGCCGATCGTATTGAATGCTCCCAGTGTTCCCACCGTTTTTCCGTTATCATCCAGATTGCTCACCGAATATTTGACCAGCGACGGAGTTACCGTACCCAGTAAAAATAACGGGAACACAAAAATTACCATACAGGCCACAAACGCAGCCAGGATCAGAAAATTGTTATTTACGGAAAAAATCAGAACCGCAGAAATGCCAACAATGATATATTTTCCGACCACGGGAATTAACGCAATCCATAAAGCAGCTACGATGATACGTCCATAGAGCTTGTCCGGATTGGGCGACTTGTCCGCCGTTCTGCCTCCATAGATATTTCCCAGTGCCATAGCAATCATGATGGTTCCGATGATGATCGTCCATACAATCTGTGAAGAACTAAAATACGGGGCAAGCAGCCTGCTCGCACCAAGTTCTACCGCCATCACAGACATTCCGGAAAAAAATTCTGTCAGATACAAAAATAACTTGTTTTTTAAGATGCCACGATTTTTTCTTTCCATGTCGACTCCTTTTTTATTTTATCTTTTTGCTGCCATCATGCCGGCAAAAGAGTGAAACATACCGCAAAATGGAACGCACAGAATGCGGAAATGATTTTTCAAACGCGCTCTACTATCATACCATAGACTTCTTTGGAATTTTGCAATATATTTTTCCATGACTCTTAATGTCCAAACAGCCATCCCATAATTTTTTCATCCCGACAGAACAGATAACCGCCTCCGTGCTGATAAGTCACTTTCGTTCCTGCAAAGTAATTTTTCTCTTTTATATCCAGTACCAGCAAATTGTCTATTTCGGATTTTGCTAAACCCTGCTTTCTGGTTTTCGATATACTGTTTTACTGCTTCCAGCGGAGCACCACCCACCGTCGATACAAAATAGCTGTTTGTCCAAAGCGTCGGCATCTTAGTTTTAAGATATGGAAATTCCTGTCTTAAAATTCTGGAAGTATAGCCTTTGAAAGATTTTACGGCTTTGTGAATACCAAACTGAGGTTCTACTTCCAGCAGCATATGAACATGATCCGGCATGATTTCCATTTCCAGAATCTCTACAGAAAGATTTGCAGCATACTCTGTGAGCAGTTCCTTCAACTTGGTATCTACACCATTGGTTAATACTTTTCGTCTATATTTAGGACACCATACTACATGGTATTTGCACGAATAGACGACATTGTTGTTTGATTTATATGTTGTATTCATGTTTGTATTATACTATATTTTTCCATTTAATACAACCACTATTTTGTCCATCTCAATTACTTGCGTAAATTCGATGGACGCGTCTTATATCCCCATAGCTGAAGCAAGGGGTTTTACGACGCATTGGATAAAAAGCAATCCATACCGTGAAAAAGAAATGTTTCGCTAAGTTTCGAAAAAAGAAAGCATCCTGCACAAAAATCATCTTGAAAATTATCTGAAATTTACGAAAATGCAGGTAAAAATGGAAATTGATTGACGAAGAAATAAAAAAGGCTTATAGTAAAGCTACGAAACAATACGAAACAAAAGTGATCGTGTTTCTTACAAGGATGCAAAAACAGCTTTAGAGCTATGCGGGAGGAAAATGAGATGGAATTTAGCGGTGTATACCATAAAACTTCAGAACAGATGAGTTATGCTCTGGATGAGGACAGACTGATTGTCAATATCAAGACAGGATATGATGTAAAACAGGTTTTTATCCATTACGGCGATCCTTATGAAGCCGGAATTTTGGGCGGAAAAGAAAAGTGGATCGGAAAAAGAGAGGAAATGATATATAAAAAACGTCTGCCTTATCAGATCTGGTGGACAACAACGCTTCTTCCGGAATACAAAAGATGCAAATATTATTTCGAGTTGCGGACGGAAAAGGAAGTCTGGTATTATTTTGAGGATGGTTTCCTGACAGAAGAACAGCTCCGGATGGATGGTCGTATGCAGCAGTGCTTTATTGTACCCTGGATGAACCCGGCAGATATCAATCGTACACCGGCATGGGTAAACGAAACGATCTGGTATCAGATTTTCCCGGATCGGTTCTGCAACGGGACACCGGAAAAAAACGGAGATGATATCACACCCTGGAGAAATCACGGAACCGTAACAAACGAAGAAAAATTCGGAGGAAACCTGGAAGGGATCCGTCAGAGATTATCGTATCTGCAGGAACTTGGGATTACCGGTATTTATCTGAATCCGATCATGAAAGCAGAATCCAACCACAAATATGATACGACCGATTATACAAAAATAGATCCGTCCTTTGGCGATGCAGAGACGATGAAAGCGCTTTGCAGAGAAGCACATGAAAAAGGAATCCGTATTATGGTAGATGCGGTGTTTAATCATAGTGGAAGAAAATTTGAGCCGTGGCTAGATATCCTGGAGCATGGAAAAGAGTCTCGTTATGTGGACTGGTTTATGATAGAAGACTGGGATCAGATTCAAAAAAGGGGAGACACCAGAGACCGGCGGTTCTATTCCTTTGCATTTACAGACGGGATGCCAAAGCTGAACACAAACAAGGAAGAGGTGATACAGTATTTCTGTAAAATCTGCGAGGACTGGGTACGGGAGTTTGATATCGACGGAATTCGTTTCGACGTAGGAAACGAAGTGTCGCACAGGTTTTTAAAGCGGATAAGAGAGCATTTGAAAACGATAAAGCCGGATATTTATCTTCTGGGGGAAATCTGGCATGATGCAAGCCAGTGGCTGCAGGGAGATGAGTATGATTCTGTCATGAACTACCCGCTGCTTAGCGGAATCCATGATTTCTTTCTTGATAAAACAATGAAAAAAGAGGAATTCGAATATATGGTAAACCGTTGCTATA
>OHXK01000293.1_pt1 | contig 24172 bp, 14 predicted proteins | sample 1579921 | NCBI WGS metagenome assembly OHXK01 (sample SAMEA3882551, study PRJEB24775) | human gut metagenome | biome: human-associated habitat; feature: intestine environment; material: feces | place: Netherlands | collected 2009/2010 | reverse complement strand
TGATGACAAGACATTTGAAGTAACTTTAACAACAGATCTTCCATATTTTGACGAGCTGTGTGCATTCCCGGCTATGATGCCTGTACGTCAGGACATCATCGAGGCAAATGGAGATCAGTGGACATTTGATCCTTCTACATACATCTCCAATGGTCCATACAAACTGACAGAGTGGACACATAACTCACAGATCGTAATGGCAAAAGATGAGAACTATTACGATTATGAGAACCTTGGACCGGATACTCTGACTTTCAAACTGATGGATGATACAAACGCTATGCTTTCCGGTTTCAAATCCGGCGAGCTTGATTACATCCAGGAAGCTCCGCAGGCAGAACTTCCGAACCTGATTGCTTCCGGCGATATGAAGATCGTAGACTACCTTGGAACATATTATGTATGTTTCCAGACACAGAAAGCTCCGTTCGACAATCCGAAAGTACGTGAGGCATTCACACTGGCTGTTGACCGTAACTACATTGTTGATAAAGTAACTCAGTCCGGACAGGTTGAGGCTAGTGCATATGTACCAAGCGGTATCTCTGATGCTGAGGAAGGATCTGACTTCCGTAAAGTTGGTGGCGATTACTATGATCCGACTAAGGATGCTTACGAAGCAAACTGCGAGAAAGCAAGACAGCTCCTTGCAGAGGCTGGTTACCCGAACGGTGAGGGATTCCCGGTTGTAGAATATCTGTACAACACAAGTGATGCTCATAAAGCAGTTGCTGAAGCACTTCAGAATATGTGGGAGCAGGAACTTGGCGTAACTGTTACACTGAACAACCAGGAGTGGGCATCTTTCCTTCAGACACGTAAAAACGGTGATTACTCTATCGCACGTAACGGATGGATTTCTGATTACAATGATCCGGTTTCCTTCCTTGATATGTGGGTAACAGGCGGCGGAAATAACGACGCTCAGTACTCTAACCCGGATTACGATAACCTGATCAACCAGGCAAAAGCTGAATCTGATCCTGCTGCACGTATGAAACTGTTACATCAGGCAGAGGACATCTTAGTAGGTCAGGATTACGTAGTTGATCCGCTGTACTTCTATACACAGAAATATATGCTGCGTGATGGAATCGAAGGCATGTACTACACACCACTGGGATACTTCTTCTTTGGATATTGTACACAGTCTAAGTAGTAAATGACATGAAAAGGAATCCTGCTTGCAGGATTCCTTTTTTTGAAATAAATGGAATGGTAAAATTTTAGTGAAAAGCATATGAGCAACGGAATCATGTTTTTTTCAATGGAATTTTATAAAAACATATAAATACATAGGAGCATTTGCTTTAGGAGGATTTAGTATGCGAGCTTATGAAAGATTATTAAATTATGTAAAAGTCTGGACGACCAGCGATGAGGAGAGTACCACTTCTCCGACTACGGCACGTCAGTTTGATCTGGCAAAACTGCTGCTGGAAGAAATGAAGGGTATGGGCATTGAAGATGCCATGATGGACGAATACGGATATGTATACGGTCATATTCCGGCGACTCCGGGTTATGAGAATTGTACAGCCATCGGCTTCCTTGCACATATGGATACCGCACCGGATTACAGTGGAGAGAATGTGAATCCGCAGATTATTGAAAATTATGACGGAAAAGATGTGGTTCTGGGCACTTCTGGCAGAACATTGACGGTAAAAGATTTTCCTTCATTAAAAAATATGACAGGGAAAACATTGATCACCACAGACGGAACCACATTACTTGGCGCAGACGACAAAGCAGGTATTGCTGAGATCATGACGGTTGCCGAGGAGTTATTAAAAGGTGATATTCCGCATGGAAACGTGTGCCTTGCTTTTACAACAGATGAGGAAGTAGGAAGTGGCGCCTGCCACATGGATCTGGAACGATTTGGTGCACCGTATGCCTATACGGTAGACGGTGGTCCGGAAGGAGAAATCCAGTTTGAAAACTTTAATGCAGCTTCTGCGGAGTTTGTCATTCATGGTGTCAATGTACACCCGGGCGAGGCAAAGGATATTATGGTTAATTCCATGAAAATTGCCATGGAGTTACAGGGTATGCTGCCGGAGCAGGAAGCACCGGAGCACACGGAAGGTTATGAAGGATTTTTCCACCTGATGGAAATGAATGGAAGTGTGGAAGAGACGACCATGAGCTATCTGATCCGTGAGTTTGATGCAGAAAAATACGAAGCACGTAAAGCTTTGATGCAGGAGATTACTGCAAAAATAAATGCAAAATATGGAGAGGGAACCGTAGAACTGAAACTGGAAGATTCTTACCGCAACATGCGTGAGATGATCGAGCCTTGTATGCAGCTGATCGATTTTGCAGTTCAGGCATGCAAAGATGCTGATGTGGAGCCGGATATCGCACCGATCCGCGGCGGTACAGACGGTGCACGTCTCAGTTTTGTCGGACTTCCGTGTCCGAACCTTGGAACAGGTGGTTATGGCTTCCATGGTGCGTATGAGCACATTACTGCAGAAGGCATGGATAAGTCTGCAGCAATTATAAAAAATATTATATCACAGTTCGCACACCAGATGTAGCAGTGGGAAAGAGTAGGAACATTTTATGGGTGCATTATTGTATCAGACGTTAAGAGAAAGTATTGTGGATGCCATCCGCAGTAAGATCTTTAACCATGAGATCAAGCCCGGACAGCGTATTGTGGAGCTGGAACTGGCGAAAGAATTTCATACAAGCCGGGGGCCGATCCGCGAGGCACTCCGACAGCTGGAAAATGAAGGCATCATTGTGTATGCGAGAAATGTAGGATGTTCTGTGAAAGAACTTTCTTTTCAGGACTCCTACGAAGTATATCTGCTGAGAACCAATTATGAGGTAGTCAGTGTCAGATTTTTACAGGGAAAGATCCCGGAGAAGTCCATGCAGCATCTGGAAGAGATTCTGAAACGTATGAAAAATCTGACGGCAGAGGAATTTGACCAGGTATTTGAATGTGATAATGAATTTCATGAAGAACTGGTAAAAATGTGTGGTATGCCACGGGTTCAGAAAGCGTGGAAAGAGCAGTACTACGGTAATCTTTTCGCCGGATATGATCTGGTGCAGGACAAAGAAGCTATCGCAAAACGGCAGTATGCATCGCATAAGATCATTTATGATGCATGTGTGGCAGGAGATTGTGAGGCAATCTGTAAAGCCATCAAAGGCCATTACTGGAGAACCATCGGTGAAATGATGCGTGAACAAAATGTAGATGCGCCAGATCTTGAACGAGGCTGGGAGAGTGCGTTTTAGGCATCCTGGTTTCTTTTGTGGTGAATATTGGTAATGAAGAAAAATCAGCTTTATTTTGTCTCAGTCGCTAGCAATCGCTCCTTGAGAAAAAATAAAGCTGATTTTTTGATTTACGTTATCCAGAACCGTAAATTTTGCATATTTTATACTATGATTACAGTGTGAAAAGCACGGAATAATCCATGTAATCATAATAGATCATCTGCAAGTCTTGTATGAAGTTTCACATGCATTCGACTTGAACTGATAGAACCTTCGGTGGATGTGCCGAAGAAAGGAAGGTAATAATATGGCAAGATTTACGAATCAGGCGCAATTGCGCTATGGAGATTCTGTGGCAAATTCAAATATTGCAGCCGAAACCGACGGTGGCAGCAGCAGGAACCGCAGCAGTCATCACGGATGACTTCGATCCGATTCTGAAAAATCTGACGGTATCCTTCAATGGAACCGCATGGACAGAAGGCGTGGATTACACCTACGATGAGACAACCGGAAGTTTTGCGACCATCGCCGGAAACGTAACCGTGCCTGCAGCAGAATATGCCCAGAATCCGGTCACCGGCATCTGGATCACAAATCCTGGCATCAGCACGCTGATCGTAACCGGCACAGTATAAAAAAGCAACGATTCTTCGGAATCGTTGCTTTTTAGACGAAAGTCGTAATTTGAGTGGTTGACTCAGTTTTTTTCCTTTCGTATAATAATTATTCGAAACAAATTAATTAACTGAAAACGTATGGAGCATAAAACAGGAGTGTGCAGAACAAATATGAAAAACGTACTGAAGATATTCCGAAGAGATTTGAAGCGGCTGCTCCGAAATCGTGCGGCAATGCTGGTACTGGGCGGCGTATGTCTGTTACCGTCGTTGTATGCATGGTTTAATATTGCAGCAAATATGGATCCCTATGGAAATACACAAGGCATTAAGGTTGCTGTGGCAAATTGTGATGAAGGTGCCGACACCGCGCAGATGTCGTTGAATGCGGGAGCCAGCATCATGGATAACCTGAAAGAAAACAAGAAACTTGGCTGGACTTTTGTGGATGAGGAGGAAGCCATTGAGGGAGTAAAATCAGGTGCTTACTATGCAGCCATTGTCATTCCGGAGAATTTCAGTGATTCGCTGCTGAGTATTTTATCCGGAGATGTCAGGAAGCCACAGCTGGATTACTACATTAATGAAAAGAAAAATGCCATTGCACCGAAAATCACAGATACGGGTGCCACGACATTGCAGCAGCAGATCAACGATACTTTTTCGTCCGTGGCTTCTGAAGCGATTTCAGAGATGGTCAGTACATCTGCCGGAAACCTGACAGTGGATGTGGACAATACCAATTCGGAATTGCTCAGTTCTATTTCTGCTGTGCGGGAGAATCTGGCCGGTTATCAGAATGTGTTGGATCATTTCCGGGAAACAGTAGGAAGTTCAGATGTATTGATCCGAGATACCCTGTCTTCGTTGGAAAAGCTGAAGAAATCAGCAGCATCTGTATCTGATACTCTGGATCAGAGCACAGATCTGCTGGGTGAGAGCCGTAAGGCAGTTTCTGATTTTTCGTCGGTATTTTCTGACAGTCTGACGAGTGGGGATCTGTTTTTGAATGATGCATATATTACTGCATCGATCAAACTGGGAAATTTGGAATCGAAAGTGACACAGGTGAATACGTCTGTGGGTGGTGGCCTCGATTCAGTGACAGATTTAAATCAGAAAAATCAGCAGATTCTGGATGAACTTGCAAGATTGCAGGGAAGTATCGCAAACGATTCACAGATTTCTGCAGCGATCACAGAGCAGATCGCAAATCTGCAAAAGCAGAATCAGGAGATTGGCCAGGTGCTTGATTCCATGGATAAAAGCAATTCAGCCATCGCAGATATGGTAACTACTTCGCAAAATACCAGACAGAATCTGGAACAGATTATGGGAAACAGCCGGGATGATCTGAAAAATTACCGTAGTACTCTGACGCAGTCTACCGTTCCGCAGATCAGTCAGTCTCTGGACGGACTGGCAGCGGTCAGTGGAGAAATGTCTGCAACATTATCAGGAATCACACCGATGGTGGATCAGCTGAGCACGATGCTGCAGCAACTGCAGACCAGTCTGGATGACAGCGTGAATGCGCTGACCAAAACCGGTTCTGCACTGGAGAAGGTCGATGCGCAGCTGGAAACGGTACAGACGGATATTAAGGCAATGCAAAGTTCTGAGGCTTATCAGGAAATTTTAGAACTGGAAGGCATTGATGCCGAGGCTATTTCCGAGTTTATGGCATCTCCGGTGTCTATTAATTCTGAAGTGTTGTATGATGTGAAAAATTATGGAACCGGTATGACGCCGTTTTATACAAACCTTGCACTTTGGGTAGGCGGTCTTATTCTGGTATCAATTCTGAAACAGGAAGTGGATAAGGATGCAGAAGTATCTGATTTTTCCAATACCAGTGCATATTTCGGCAGATGGATGTTGTTTGTTGTACTTGCAGTGATCCAGGGATTTATCGTCTGCATCGGTGATATTGTATTGTTGAAAGTGCAGTGTGTACACCCGGTACTGTTTGTGGCAAGTGGCATGTTCTGTTCTTTTATCTATGTAAACATTATTTTTGCAATGGCACTTACCTTCAAACATATTGGAAAAGCATTAGGTGTATTCCTGATCATCTTACAGATCCCGGGCTCCTCCGGTACGTATCCGATTGAGATGATGCCAGGCTTTTTCAAAAAACTGAATCCGTTCCTGCCGTTCACGTATTCCATCCGTGGCATGCGTGAGTGCATCGCAGGATTTTACGAGAATACTTATGTGAAAAATATGGCAGTGATGTTTGTATTTTTAGCAATGGCGCTTTTTGTTGGTCTGGTGCTTCGGCCGCTGTTGATGAATCTGAATCATCTGTTTGACCGCCGTCTGGAAGAGACAGAAATGATGGTCGGTGAGACTGCCGGCAGTGAAAGACAGCTTCCGCAGATGCAGCTGATGCTTGAAATCTTGATGCGGGATGATTTGACAAAACGCCGGTTTTTGGAAAAATCCGGAAAGTTTGAATTGAAATATCCGAAAATGGTGCGCATTGGATTCGCAGGAATCCTCGTGATTCCACTTGTATTTCTGATTTTGTCCTTTGTATTACCGGCAAAATTTGTATTTCTGGTGCTCTGGATCATTTCCCTGATCGCACTGGTGGTTTATCTGATCTGTGTGGAGTATGTGCATGACCGTATTGTACGTCAGCTGGAGATGAGCGGACTGGAACCGGAAGAACTGGTAAAAAAGATTAAGGAGGGAGACATCTGATGAAAAATGTATGGAAAATCTTTCAGCGGGATATGATGCGTGTCCGCAATAATGTCATTGCGCTGGTTGTCATTATTGGTATCAGTGTCGTTCCCTGCCTGTATGCGTGGTTCAATATTGCAGCCAGCTGGGATCCGTATTCCAACACCGGAAATCTTAAGGTGGCTGTGGCCAGCGTGGATGAAGGATATGAGGGAAGTCTGATCCCGATTGAAATCAATATCGGTGATAAAGTGTTGTCTGCTTTGCGGGAAAATACCCAGATGGAGTGGGTGTTTACCACAGAGGAAAAAGCTACCAGCGGAGTGAAATCCGGAAAATATTATGCAGCGATCGTGATTCCGAAAGATTTCAGTAACAAGATGATGAGTGTTTTTTCTGAAAAGGTAGAAAAACCGGAGATTACCTATTATTCCAATGCCAAGGAAAATGCGATTGCACCGAAGGTAACAGATAAAGGAGCCGGTGCAGTGCAGCGTCAGGTAAATGAGGTATTTATCGAGACGGTTTCAGATACAACACTGACGGTACTGCAGGCAGTTTCCAATATGACACAGGCCAGTGGTGCGGAGACAATCGTGGATAATCTGAATACAAATCTGAATCAGATTGCCGGAGATCTGACAGCTTCTGCCGGTTTGCTGGAATCTTTCTCGGATATGACAGGTTCTGCGCAGAAACTGTTGAGTTCTACTACGGAATTTCTGCAAACCGTACAACAGCAGACGAAGGAGAGCAGGCAGACATTTCAGGAGACATCAAAAACATTTTCCGGTCTGGATGATTCCATGGATGCGGCCGCAGACAGTGTCGGAACAGCACTGAAATCTGCAGAAAATGTGTATGATCAGATGGATCAGGTCATTTCAGGCGCCTTTTCTGATGAAAGTGCGGATGCACAGCAGATTGCATCCACGCTGGATACTCTGGCTGGTCAGGTTGGAAATGTGGTGACTGCCTATACTTCCGTCCGGGACTCTGTAGCAGCAGTCGCAGATAAATATCCGGAGACATCCCCACTTGTTGATGCAATTGTGGTTCGGATGGATACTTCCATTCAGCAGCAGAAAAATCTGCAAAGCAAATTACAGGACAGTGCAAAAGGCCTGCGGGATGCCACCACCGATCTTGGCACCGCCCGGAGTGAGTTAAAGGATCTGGCAGCAAAGAACCGGGAAAATATGTCCGGTGTGTCTGCAAGTTATAAATCTTCGGTACAGAAATCATTAAATCAACTGTCAGCGTCCCTGACTTCTTCCAAACAGGAGATTTCCAGTCTGTTGTCGCAGCTGGATCAGAGTGCCAACGGCATTTATAAACTGACGGATACGGCAGATTCTGATCTGTCAGAAATCCAGAAAGTGCTGGGAGATTCCGGTGAACTGCTGGCGGAAGCTTCTGACCGGATTGCAGATACGACAGCTAAGCTGGATGAGATGGAAACGAGCGGAGATTTTTCCGAGCTGGAAACTTTGATTTCCGGAGACAAATCTGCGATCAGTACATTTTTGGCAGCTCCAGTCTCACTGGATACGCACAAAATATATGAGATTGCTAATTATGGTTCTTCTATGGCCCCGTTTTATTCCGTATTGTCGATCTGGATCGGTGGTATCGTTCTGGTGGCAATGCTGAAAGTCAATGTATCTGAGAATTGCACGAAAGGATTAAAAAATGTCAAGCTGCATCAGATTTATTTTGGGCGTTTTATTACATTTATGATCGTTGGTTTATTCCAGAGTACATTGATCGCATTAGGTGATCTGCTCTATCTTGGGATTCAGTGTGAGCATCCGTTTTTGTTCCTGCTGGGCTGCTGGTTCTCAAGCCTGGTATTTGTAAATATTATTTATACGCTGACGGTGTCTCTGGGAGACATTGGAAAAGCGGTCAGCGTCATTTTGCTGGTTGTGCAGGTAGCCGGAACCGGTGGAACCTTCCCGATAGAGGTAGCACCGTCCTTCTTCCGTGCGGTTTATCCGCTGCTTCCGTTTACACACAGTATGGCTGCGCTGCGGGAAACGGTGGGAGGCATGTATGGCATGAATTACTGGATCGATCTTGGAAAACTTGCAATATTCTTAGGTATTTCCCTGATCGTTGGTCTGGTGCTTCGCAAACCGATCATCAAGGCAAATGATGCTTTTACAGAAAAACTGGAAGAGACAAAGCTTATGTAATGCTCCAAGTGGATGTAAATTTACGTAAAAATAAATTCTTGAATATTAAAAAATCCCCGTTGTTACTTAAAGATATAAGCAACAGCGGGGATTTCTTTGTCCCAATCGTTAAAAACCACAGGTGCATTTATTAAAAGTCATTTTCATGATCATTTATATAAGAAAGAATAAAAGCAATGTGCGCCTGGTAATCTTCACATTCGTTCTGCATAATGGAAACCGCTTTTTTTACTTTATTCAGTACCGTATTGCGGTGCTGGAAAATAGCGGTGGCTGTCTGGTTGATATTTCGCCCGTTTTTCAGAAATTGCATAAAAATATAACACAGATCGCCGTTGTGGGTCTCATCATACTGGCGGAGTACTTCGTAACAGGGGGAAGCAGCCATTTTTACCACACCGGTCTTTTTCAGTTCCTGCAGCAGATACTTGGCATAATAATCTGAGAACGAATAGAAGGACGGGGCAGGAGCTTCCTCTCCGGAGGTGGCAAGCGCAAGGGCTTCCCGGGCCTGTGCAGCAGCCGTAGGCAGATCCATCAGAGAGAAAAAGGTGTTGCTGATGCCACATTCAAACTGCCGGTTGCGGAAGTTTTTGCGGAAAATCGTCTGTTCTTCCGGAGCAAGAAAAGTGGCATAGGATTCATTCTCACTGTTATTTTTCAGTATGTATAAAGTATTCTGATAGACAAACGGTTTTAACTGCGGGATCGAAGTACGCAGATTCCAGCTGACAAAGGAAAATGGAAGCTCCTGTTCTCCGTTGTAGCGGATGACCGCGAGCATAAAGCGTCCACTCATGGTCAGATCGGGAATATAACCAAGTTGATCTTCAATCTGCTGTTGCGGAATCTCCGGGTGCTCTAAAATATCGTGGAAGACCGGCTCATAAATCTCAGAAGAAGACCGATTGGTAAAACGTTTCTGCTGGAAAAACAGCTGCAGGTTTTCGGTCACGATATTCATCAGATAGAGGTAATTTGTTCTCGGATGAATGGCACAATGAAAAATCAGTGCATAGCCAACGGTATGATTGTTTGCTTTGAAGCGGTACATCATGCTGTAGTAGCAGTCATGGGTGGTCAGGCTGTACCAGCTGATCAGCGGATTTTCCGTCTGTTCTGAGGTGGAGATGAGTCCGTTCTGACGCAGGCGCTCCATGATCTGTGGTGTCACATAACCGGCAGACAGAATGGATTCCATGATCGGATCACTGACTTCCGGATTTTTGAGGTAACCAAGAATGGAGTAATTGCGATCCAGTACCACCATCGGGTGAACAAGAAAATCTCTGGACAGATTCAAAAGATCCTGCAGGGATTTCTGCTGGATCAGCATCAGATGAAAGTTTTTGTCCCAGACATCAAAATCATGAAAGATCTTCAAAATCCGATTGAACACAAGCGGAAAAGACTCATCGGTATATAAAAGAACCATGGAAAGGCCGGATGGAAAATCTGATACATGGAGTTTTTCATCCTGACAGATACACAGGAACGTACAGTTTGACTGGAAATCCTGGTCTGAAGTTCTGCTTAAAGCAGTTAAAAGCACCTGATCCGCAACCAGATAGAGTTCATTTTCATAAGTTCCGGCAAGCTGCGTCTGGTCAAAAAGCTGTACACCGTCAAAGCTGCAGGTCAGATCAATATTCTGGTTTTCATATATGCTGTTGGCAGAAAGCTGATATAAAAGTACGTTTAATGGTATCCGCATCGTGGTTCTCCTTTGTAAAAAACATATGCACTCATTATAGCACGATGTACAAATGTGTGAATAGCATAATTTCAAAGTGCATTTTTGTTTTTTTTGACATACAAAGAGGAAATGCATTGTATTAATATAGATACAAAAGTATAAGGAGTATAAATGGGAGGTATAATCATGAACTTTTTCACACCGGCCGAAGTGGCCAAAAATTACATTGCAACCGGAAAAAGTAAGGTCAATACACCGATTCCGAAAATGATCATTCTTGCAATCCTGGCAGGTGCATTTATCGGATTCGGAGGTGTCGGAGCAACTACCGTGGCAGTGTCCATCACAGAACCGTCTCTGGGTAAATTCATCGGAGCCTGTGTATTCCCGGGTGGACTGACGATGGTTCTGATTGCTGGAAGTGAACTATTCACCGGAAACTGTCTGTTGACGATCCCGCTTCTGGAGAAGGAGATCACTGTAAGCCAGATGCTGAAAAACTGGGTGATCGTGTACATCGGTAACCTGATCGGCGGAATCCTGGTAGGTGCAGGCGTTGCGTTTAGTCATCAGCCGTCTCTGTTTGGAAATGGAATGGCCGTATCGGTATTATCTACGGCAGTAAGTAAATGTTCTATGCCATTTAGTGATGCATTTATCAAAGGCATTCTCTGTAACTTTCTGGTATGTACCGCTGTATGGATTTCCTTTGCGGCAAAAGAAGTAGTCAGCAAGATCGTGGGGCTGTTTTTCCCGATTATGATGTTTGTGCTCTGTGGATTTGAGCATAGTATCGCAAATATGTATTACATCAGTGCAGGCCTTTTTGCAAAAACAAATGCAACTTATGTACAGGCTGCCACAGATGCAGGAGTGGATCTGACAAATCTGACCTGGGGCAATTTCTTTGGTAAAAATCTGCTGCCGGTTTCCCTGGGAAATATCATAGGCGGTGCAGTCTGTATCGGATGTGTGTACTGGTTTATTTATCTCAGAAAAAATAAGGCAGATGCTTAAGAACAGAACGAATCACTGCACATCCATGCAGCAGTGAGAATGCTTCTCAAAAATGTATGGATTGCACAAATTCAGATACAAAATTGTGCTTTTGTCATATGCTGAGAGCACAATTTTTTCGTTATAATAGATGCATTACAGTATCCTGTTGTGATACTGGATAGGAGGGATATTAGAAAAATGAGTAAGATTTATCTTGCCGGAAAGCACAGCCGTGATGTGATCATCGGGGATCTGTTAGAGAAATTCTCCAGAAAAGTAGAAGTCTACCCGCCTGGAACATGTCCGTTGACCGTACAGTTATCACTGCTGCACGCTTCCATGAATCAGACCTGTGGAAAATGTGTACCATGTCGTGATGGTCTTCCACAGCTTGCAAAATTACTGGAAAAAATATTAAATGGCGTTGGAAGCATGGAAATGCTGGATAAAATGAAAGAAATCGCCATCATGATCCGTGACAGTGCGGACTGTGCCATTGGTTACCAGTCTGCCATTGAAGTTCTGGAAGGACTCGAAACGTTTGCCTCAGAGTATGAAAGCCATATCAGGGCACATGAATGTCCGCAGAATGTGGGACAGAAAGTGCCGTGTGTAACGCTCTGTCCGGCCCATGTCGATATTCCGGGCTACATTGCACATGTACACGAAGGAAACTACGCAGATGCAATCAATCTGATCCGCCGGGACAATCCATTACCGACTGCCTGTGCCATGATCTGTGAGCATCCGTGTGAGGAGCGCTGCCGCAGAAATCTGATTGATGATTCCATCAACATCCGCGGTATCAAAAAATATGCGGTAGATCAGATCGCAGCGGATCAGGTAGCAGTTCCGAAAGCAAATGTATCCACCGGCAAAAAAGTTGCCGTCATCGGTGGCGGCCCTGCCGGAATGACTGCGGCATATTTTCTGTCTCTGATGGGACATAAAGTAACCGTTTATGAAGCAAAAGAGCATCTCGGTGGTATGCTGATGTACGGAATCCCAAATTACCGGTTCCCGAAAGACCGCATGGATGAGGATATGAACGCCATCCTTTCCACAGGAAATATTGAAGTAAAATATAATACAAATGTAGGTGTGGATATTTCCGTTGAGGAAGTAAGAAACAGCCATGATGCCATGTTTGTTGCAATCGGTGCACAGAAGGGTAAAAAACTCCGTCTGGAAAATATTGATGCAAACAACGTGTTCTCAGCCGTAGAGATGCTGGATGAGATCGGACATGGCCACCGTCCGGATTATACCGGCAAGACCGTAGCCGTAATCGGCGGCGGAAACGTAGCCATGGATGCGGCAAGAAGTGCCCTGCGCTGTGGAGCAAAAGATGTCCGTATCATATACAGAAGACGTCAGGAAGATATGACCGCTCTGGATACAGAGATTGAATCCGCGGTTATGGAAGGAATTGAGCTGATGCTCCTTCAGGCGCCAAAGAGCATTGAGAAGGACGAAAACGGCGACTGCTGTGCACTCTGGGTACAGCCGCAGATGATCGGTGCATACCGCGGAGGAAGACCGTCACCGGTCGATTCCGCATCCAAAGAACCACTGCGTGTTCCGTGTGATGTCGTACTGATCGCCGTTGGACAGGATATTATCAGTGAACCGTTCGAAGCGTTTGGTATGCCGGCAGAATGGCATGTATTCCAGGCAGGACTTGATACTGCGGTAGAGGGTATGCCGGGGGTATTTGTCGGCGGTGACTGCGCGACCGGACCGGCAACTGCAATCAAAGCGATCGCAGCCGGAAAAGTAGCAGCACACAATATCGATGAATATCTTGGTTACCACCATACGTTAAACTGTGGTGTGGAAGCACCGGAAGCAAGAGAAAACAACCGTGTTCCTACCGGCCGTGTCAACATTGGCGAGCGTCCGGCTTATGAGAGAAAACATGATTTTGAGCATGTGGAATGCCCGATGACGCACGAAGAGGCGATGCAGGAGTCCGGCAGATGCTTGAGATGTGATGTGTTCGGATGCGGTAAGCTTCAGGATGCCATCGACAAATAATACGGAAAATGTTCAAGTTTATATATGGAGGTAATAACAGATGCGTTTAACCATAGATGGAAGAAACGTGGAAGCAGCAGAGGGCATGACAATTCTTGCAGCAGCAAAAACTGCCGGTATTGAAATCCCTACACTCTGCTACTTAGAGGGCATCAGTGACATCGGAGCCTGTCGCCTGTGTGTAGTAGAAGTAGAGGGGAAAAACGAACTTGCCACAGCCTGCAACACAAAAGTAAAAGAAGGTATGGTTGTGCAGACCGCCAGCCGGAAAGTAATCGATGCGAGAAAGACGGTTTTAAAACTGCTTCTTTCCAATCATAATATTGACTGCTTTAACTGCGAGAAAAACGGTGACTGCCAGCTTCAGAAATATTGTAATGAATATGATATCGATACAACTCCTTACATTGGATCCAGAAGCCTGCTGGAATGTGATGTTCCGAAAAAAGATTCACATCCGTTCCTGTCCTATGATCCGTCCAAATGTATTTACTGCCAGCGCTGCGTACAGACTTGCCGGGTTGCAACCGGAAGAAGAGCGATCAAACTGCGCAGAACCGGTAAATATACAATCATTGACGCACCGTTTGGTGAGGACTGGGAAGAGACACGCTGTGAGTCCTGCGGTAACTGTGCACAGGCCTGCCCGACTGGTGCCCTGACCATCAAGAGAAGAAAAAATTACCGTGCGTGGGAAGTAAAACGTGTGCGTACTACCTGCCCGCACTGTGCAACCGGATGTCAGTATGACCTGATCGTCAAAGACAACAAGATCGTAGACGTAGAGGGTGCAGATGGCCCGTCCAACCACAACATGGTCTGTGTCAAAGGCCGCAGTGGATCCTTTGATTTCGTAGATCATCCGGACAGAGTACGTCATCCGCTGATCAAAAATAAAGAGACCGGTGAATTCGAGCAGGCGACCTGGGAGGAAGCACTGGATTATGTGGCAAAGAAATTTACTGAGTTAAGAGATACTTACGGTGGGGATTCTCTGGCAGGATTTGCCTGTGCACGTTCTGCAAACGAAGATATCTACATGCTTCAGAAGATGGTAAGAACCGCGTTCCATACCAACAATACCGATAACTGTGCACGTGTCTGCCATGCACCGACCGTAGCCGGACTGGCAACCACACTTGGTTCCGGAGCCATGACAAATACGATTGAGGATATCACACAGAAATCCGACCTGATCCTTTTGGTTGGTTCCAATCCGGAGCATGCACATCCAGTACTTGGTATGCAGATTCGGCGTGCCGTACATAAAGGAACCAAACTGATTGTTGTAGATCCGCGTGATATCGATCTGGCACATGCCGCCGATGTACATCTGAAACTGACACCGGGTACAAACGTAGCATTTGCAAACGGTATGATGAATATCATTCTTTCAGAAGGACTCGAGGATCGTAAGTTTATCGATGAGCGTACGGAGAACTTTGAGGAGATGAAGAAAGTCATCGACAAATATCCGGCAGAGAAAGTAGCAGAGATCTGTCACGTTGATGTGGACAAACTGATCGAGGCTGCCAAGATGTATGCAAGCGCAAAAAATGCAGCCATTATCTACTGTCTGGGTGTTACAGAGCATCATACCGGTACAGAGGGCGTTATGTCTCTCTCCAATCTGGCAATGATCACCGGAAACTTCGGACGCCCGGGATGTGGGGTCAACCCGATCCGTGGTCAGAACAACGTACAGGGTGCCTGCGATATGGGTGCTTCTCCGGATCAGTTCCCGGGTTATCAGAACCTGAGTGCACCGGGTGTCCTGGAGAAATTTGAAAAAGCATGGGGCACAAAACTGAACCCGAAAGAAGGAACAAAGGCAACGGAGTGCTTCGGAAAGATGCTGACCAAAGAGATCCGCGGTCTGTTTATCTTCGGTGAGGATCCGGTCCGCACGGATCCGGATACCGCACATGTGATCAAAGCATTAAAGAACCTGGATTTCCTTGTTATGGATGAATTATTCCTGACAGAGACTGCAAAAATGGCAGATGTTGTCCTTCCGGGTCGTTCCTATGCGGAGAAAGAAGGAACGTTCTCCAATACAGAGCGTCGTGTACAGCGTATCCGCAAAGCAGTTGAAATCGAAGGCGAGACCAGAGAAGATATCTGGATCTTTACCGAGATCATGAACCGTATGGGTTATCCGCAGCCGCATCTGACCTCTGCACAGGTTATGGACGAGGTCGCTTCAGTGACACCTTCCTTCGCAGGTATCAGCCATGCACGTCTGGACAGCGAGGAAGTAGCAGGAAGAGGTCTGCAGTGGCCTTGTACCGCTAAGGATCATCCGGGCACACCGATCATGCATGTCGGAAAGTTCTCCCGGGGACTTGGTTTCTGCAACCCGATCGAGTACATTCCGTCCATGGAACTTCCGGATGAAGAGTATCCGATAAAGATGATGACAGGCCGTGTCCTGTATCATTACAATGCATGCGCCATGACGGACAAGACCGAGGGACTGAACGAGATTTCCGGACATTCCTTCATTGAGATAAATACCGAGGATGCAGAGCGTATCGGTATCAAAGACGGCGACAGAGTAAAAGTATCTTCCCGTCGGGGAAGTATCGAGACGACAGCAAACGTATCCGGAAAGACGAATCCGGGTGAGTGCTGGATGCCGTTCCACTTCCTGGATGGCGGTGCAAACTGGCTGACATCCGACGCGCTGGATTCTATCTCCAGCACACCGGAGTACAAAGTTTGTGCGGTTAAGATAGAAAATACGAAGTAATAGATAAGGAAGAAGCTTATGACAGAACATATCAGTGATGAATATTTCGTAACCCGCGAGGTGGTCACTTACAATGGAAGTGCACTGGTTTCAGGGGAAAAAGATCTGGTAGTGGAAGAATGTTATCAGTTAGTTGTAAATGGCAGGGGGGCAGGTGAGATAACCTGTTCCCCATGGGACAAAAAGGAAGCATTTCTGGGGTATCTTTACCTGCGTGGTTATATTTCCGGTGCAGGAGATGTCCGCACCATCGATGTGGATGAGGAACATGGAATGGCAAATATCACGATCCGTGAATATCTGACCAACGTCACTGATATGGAAAACCTTCTGCCGGAAGATGAAGTGCTGCTGAACGAACAGGGAGTCATCCCAAAACGGGATGATGTAAGGCTTTCCGTCAGTGAAGTGCTTACTTATTCCAGAGAATTGGAGGAGCGTTCGGTACTGTTTCATCGTACCGGTGGTGTACATTGTGCAGCATTAGTCCATCATGGAACCTTTTTATCTTACAAAGAAGATATCAGCCGGCATGTGGCTGTAGACAAGGTGGTTGGTGACTGCCTGCTTCGAAAAATTCCGATGAAGGATGGAATTCTGGTCTTTTCCGGACGTGTTCCGGTGGAAATCCTGCAAAAAGTGGGAGCCATGGGCTGTTCTGTGTTGATCGCAAAGTCGGCACCGACAAATTATTCCTGCCGGCTGGCGCAGCAGCTTGGGATCACATTGATCGGTTTTGCAAGAGATGAAACCTTTAATATCTATTCTCATCCAGAGCGGATTTTATGAGTACAGTTCACTCATCATGTGAACTGCAACAATCTAATAATTAAAATCTGTCTGTTGACATCCAAAAAACTATGTGTTATATTACAGGTGTAACAAGAAAAAGAATCCCCGGGAATTTCCCGGGGATTTATACTATCGAAAAATGCAGTGTTTTAACAGTGTAGGCAATGGCGCATGTCTGCTTTATGAGGAAAGAGGCAAAACATTGCATGCTACATATCGTATATACAGTAAGAAATGGATGGTGATTTGTATGGCAGCAAAACAGGATTATTATGAATTACTCGGCGTTGCAAAAAATGCAGACGCCACGGCGATAAAAAAAGCATATCGAAAACTTGCAAAGAAGTATCATCCGGATACCAACGCCGGAGATCCGGCAGCGGAGCAGAAGTTCAAGGATGTGACAGAGGCTTATACGATCCTGAGTGATCCGGAGAAACGGAAACTGTACGATCAGTTTGGCCATGCAGCCTTTGACGGCAGTATGCCGGAGGGCGGTGCTTATCAATACAGTGGAGCCGGTGCCGGTCAGAATGGCGGTTATCAGGAATTTCATTTTAACGGTGCAGATATGGGTGACATGTTCGGTGATATCTTCGGGGATATGTTCCATGGAAGATCCAACGGTGGTGGAAGAAGTTACAGTTTCCACAGTGATGGAAATGGTGGATTTCATCAGTATTACAGCAACGGATCGGGTGCCGGCGGATTCGGACAGGATGGTCATTTTGGAGACTTTGGCAGCAGCGGCGGTTTTGGCAGAGGTCAGTTCCGGCAGAAAGGAAGCGACATTCATGCAGATGTCACCGTAAGTTTTGATGATGCTGCGTTTGGATGTGAGAAAATGATTCATCTGCAGGATGGAAACGGTCAGGTACAGTCCCTGAAAGTCAATATCCCGGCAGGTATCGATACCGGTAAAACCGTGCGTCTGAAAGGCAAGGGAAATCCGGGATTTAACGGTGGCGAAGCCGGTGATCTGCTGCTGAAGGTGACGGTTGGCGACAGAGCCGGATTTGAACGGAAAGGCATGGATGTGTATACAAATATCACAATTCCGTTTACTACAGCAGTTCTTGGTGGTGAGGCCGTTGTGCCGACATTAACTGGAAACGTGGTCTGCAGTATCCGTCCGGGTACACAGTCCGGAAGTAAGATCCGTCTGAGGGGCAAAGGCATTGTATCGATGAAAGATAAGAATATCCATGGGGATGAATATGCAGTTGTCCAGATTCAGGTACCGAAGAATCTGAATGAGACAGCGAAGAAAAAATTGAGAGAGTTTGCGAAAGCCTGCTAATAAAAAATGTTGAAAAAAGAAAGAAGTGTTTTCTGAGGAAATGCTTCTTTCTTTTTTTGTGCGGAAACGCATCTTTTTGAGAAAAATATTCAACTGGCGGAAAAATCAGGGTTTCAAATTGACAGCGATTCTTCGGTCTGCTAAAATTGCAAAATGTTAGTTGATACAAACAAAAATTATGTATAAGAAACATACATTATGCAAAAAGAACAAGTGTTAGCAACAACAAAAAGGAGGAGCATATGAAAAAGACCTGGAAAAAAATAACATCGCTGTTCTTGTCATTGTTGCTCATGCTGTCTATGGTGGTGACACCGGTTATGGCAGCAGAGGCAAAGGATGCAGCGAAAGACGCACCATCGGAGGTAAAAGAATGTGTACATAATGGTTTCTGGACAGACAATATCAATCTCCGATTCGAAGATACAGCCTGGCTGAATGCAGTAAACAGCGTGACTGTCAATGGTACTGCATATACAAAAGGAACGATTAATTCCTTTAGCAGTGATACCAATGTATGGGGTATCGGAACGGCAGCCGGAGCTTATGATTCTTTCAAAGCACTTCAGATCGCCAGTCCATCAGGTATCACATATCCGCTGACAATGGCGATTACAGCAGACGGATACAAAGATCTGACCGTAAAAGTAGAAAAAAACGGATATGATTACACTGCTTCGGTCGTAGCAAATAAACAGCCTGCTGAGAAAACTTATACAGCAGAGGCAGAAGCAAGTGCACATGGAGTCGTAGCGTTAAGTGCTGTCAAAGATCTGAAAGAAGGCACAACTGTGGCGGTAACATTGACACCGGATGATGGTTATGAACTGGATACAATCCGGGTGACAGGTGAGAATGGCACAGCCGTTGCGCTGGAAAAAGAGTCTGAAACGGTATATACGTTTACTATGCCGGCAGAAAATGTGAGTGTAAAAGCGGCATTTAAAGAGGCTGCACCGAAGAAAATCGAACTCAGTGGGGTAAAGATTGCCACTGATTATTTTGGAAATGCGTGGGAAGTCTCATTTAAAAATGCTGGCGGTTATGCAGCAGCTGTCACAGGTGTGAAAGTAAACGGAACGGATTGGGAGCAAACTGCTTACAGCCCGTCTGCAGGCGGAAAATACTATGTGAATACATCTGACAACAAACTGGTATTTGCAGCAAAAGATTACAGCACTACACCGGTTATTCCGGTGTTGAAAAGCGGTGACGTGATCACGGTAAGTGCTAAGGGATATGAAGATCTGACCATGAAACTTGTCATTGATACCGACGGAAAAGCATCTCTGACAGAAGATGACGGTCAGGGTGATCCCTACCAGCTGTTTGTAAAAATCAAAGGAACTTTTGACAGTGCGATCACAGGACAGAAAAATTATGATACGGTATCCGGTGCAAGTACCGGCGGAGCAAACTCCAACAAAAACAGTGATGTTACCGTATACGGTGCATTGGTGAAAAAAGGAGAAGAACCGAAAGCCAGTGACTGGGAAGAACTGGATAACCTGTCAAAAATCAACCTGAACGGCAAAAAATGCAGTGTCAGCATCATTCCGGATACCGCAAATGGTACATCAGCAGATTGTGACAGCGGTATGCAAGGGGTCTATATGACCATCAGCAGTGGAGTGACTCTGAGTGGAATACCGAAGGATGCAGGAAATTATCTTGTTTCCGTATCAATCGAAGATATGCAGGGGCGTACGGCAGTCAGCAACACGCTTCCATTTCATGTATACACCGGGGAAGAGACACTGGCAGAAGAACTGGTTACAGAAAATCTGAAACACTATGCCGGCGGAAAATATGCATGGAATATTATGGAGCCATGGGCAATCAAAAACTTTGGCAGCAATGTCGAAGGGGAAAAAGAGAGCGTTCGTGTACCGAAGGAGCTGGCGGCATGGTTTGGTTCCAAGAGCAGCGGACTTTATGGATACCTCGGTTATGATCTGGCATGGAAAGAGGTAGAAAAAGGAACTATTCCACAGACCTTGTACATCCCCGACGGCTGTGATCTGACACTTACAAACATGAAAGTGCTCAGCAGTGTCCGCATTGTAGTAGAAAAAGGTGGTAAACTGACACTGAATGACTCTGTGGTACAGGGAATGATTGATGTAAAAGCCGGTGGAACATTTTCCATGAATTATGACGCATTTAATGAGGAGTTTACAACAGGTGCTTCCATCTGCGGACAGCTTCGGCTGGAGGATGATGCTGTATTGGAAAACGCAGCCATTTATTCCCATGCAAACTATCTGGCAAACGGAAATCTGACAGATCGTACAACTTCTGAGCCGGTAGTAACTGCAAACGGAAATGTAACCATCAAAGGCAACGTATATATTGCGGGTGACGATGCCGGAAGTGAGATCGGACAGACGGCTTTGCGTGTGTCAAATGGAACATTGCATCTGGAAGATGATGCACAGCTGGTTGCTTACGGAGGAAGCGGCAAGACCTTACTGTATACGGATGGTGGTACAGCAATTGAACTGGATGACGCAGTAATCGAAGGAAACGGTCAGGTTACCGCTATCGGAGGAGATGTTCTCTGGGGAAATGGTGGAAATGCAGTATCTGGAAACGGTGTGATCACTGCAAACGCTGCATTTTTACAGGGGGCAACTGCAAGTTCATCCAGGCATGCAGCACCGGGACAGGCCATTGACGGAACGGTATATGTGACAGGCCCAAACCGCCACATGGCAAACGGTACCGTCATTGACAATTGGGATGATCCGCTGGCGAGTCTTTACTGGAAGACGGGGATTGATGCAGAAGCACCACTGGATCAGTTTGTGACGGAGAAAGTGACAAAAGGAATTTCAGTGGCTGATATTGAGAATCAGACTTATACCGGAAAAGAACTGACACCGGTAGTCAAAGTAACCGATAAAGACGATGAGACAAAAGTACTGGAAGAAGGTAAAGATTACTTTATCCGTTATGAAGCTCCGACAGAGAGAGCAGCAGGAAATGGTTTTTCAGCGGCTGGTACTTATGACGTAACAGTAACCGGAATCGGGGACTACTATGGAACCGTGGCAAAGACATTTACCATTGAGCCGAAACAGGATGATTCCAATAACAACGGATCTGATAAGAATAACGGCAGTGACAATGGAAACAACAATGGTTCCAATGACAATACTTTGGACAATAACGGAACAGATAGTGGGTTAAATAACAGCTTCGGCAATAATGCAAACAGCAATGGAGCAAACGCCGGTTCCGGTAATCATGGAACAGGTAGTTCCGGTAATAACGTTTCGAACAACGGAAGCAATGCTGGAATGATTACTTCTGGTACAACAAATGCAGATCAGACCGTAAATGGAACCCAGACATCCGATGCAGCCACCAACACAGCTGCTGCATCTGCGGTACCGAAGACAGCAGACAGCAATGGAATGATTCTCTGGTTTGTAATGATCGCACTTGCAGGAGGTGCATGGACAACGATCGTATGCGCAAACAGACGCAGACAGTAATGCTTCTGGCGTGTTCCATATAACCGGTGCATAGGATGAGAAAAACAGAATAGCAAAAAAAACGATTTAAAGCAGTCTTTCAGTTGATTGACTGCTTTTTCGTTTGACAGGAAAGTACGATGAATTACGAGAAGTTCCTGTCAACAAAAGCACTTTCTTGTGGACATGAGGAAACCTGCGTGATATACTTAAAAAAAGCATTGTTCAATAGGAAATATATAATGTAGATGATTTATATGCGAGAGTGTACGATGTGCCGTGATTCTGAGAAGAATATGTCAGTTTACGCTGACCGGAATCACGCACCAAGTCTCACAAGCGTTCGACTTGAAGAGCAAACCGGTTGAAAAGCCGGGACGCAAAGCCAGAAGGAGCTAAAGTCAGATAGAAATCTGATCATGCTAGCCGGTTGCATCATACCTCAATGAAAATAAAAGGTAAGTGTTAAGTGGGTATTTGGATAAAGTTCCTGTAAATTTTTATTTACATGGAACTTCTTCTGCTTTATGGCACACGTTTTACTGAAAAAGAAGAAAAGAAATATGAGATAAGATGAATATGAATGAAAAGCAAACAATACTTATTGTAGATGATTCGAAATTTAACAGGGATATATTAAAGGAGATTCTCGGAGAAACGTATCATTATCTGGAAGCTGAAAATGGAAATCAGGCCATTCAGCTGGTAGGAGATAATCTGGGAATCGATCTGATACTTTTGGATATCCATATGCCACAGATGGATGGTTTTGAAGTTCTGGAAATGATGAACAAAAGTCAATGTATCAATGAAACACCTGTAATTATGATCTCTTCGGAAGAATCTGTTACTATGATGCGCAAAGCATATGAAATGGGAATTACAGATTATATTACACGGCCGTTTGACACTGTTATTGTAAAAAAAAGAGTGCAAAATACATTGGATCTTTATGTAACCCAAAAACGTCTGATCAATGTAGTTGTTGATCAGGTTTACGAAAAAAAAGAAAATAATAATATTATGATCCGGATCCTGAGTAATGTATTGGGATCCCGTAACAGTGAGAGCTGCGAACATATCCTGCATATCAAAACAGCGACGGAATTGATGCTTAGAAAACTGATAACAATATCGGATGCTTATCATCTGACAGAGGCAGATATTGCTTTGATCACAACGGCTTCTTCTCTTCATGACATCGGTAAGATCCGTATTCCGGAAGAAATATTGAACAAACCGGGAAAATTGTCTGATGAAGAATTTAAAATCATGAAAGCGCATAGTGAACTGGGAGCATCTATCATTCGGGATATGCGCTTCCCTCAAAATCATCCGCTGGTACATACTGCGTGGGAAATCTGCAGATGGCATCATGAACGTTATGATGGTAAAGGGTATCCGGATGGTCTGATTGGAGAACAGATTCCAATTGCGGCACAGGTTGTATCTGTGGCAGATGTTTATGATGCACTGGTGAGTAAGCGTGTATATAAAGATGCGTATTCACATGAGCAGGCGATGAAGATGATCCTGAACGGAGAGTGCGGAGCGTTCAATCCGCTTTTAATGGAAGTTCTTGTGGAAATCCAGGATAAAATAAAAGAAGAAATACGTTACGAGGCATAAAAAAGAAGAAACGTCCGCCATGAAAAAGCAGTTGTATTTCCCTGACGAATTGTGTATAATAAATAAAATATTCATTTTATATACCAAAAATAAGAAAATGAAAGATGAAGAGGAAAATCTTTCAATCCTGGAGGGGAATAAGGGATGTTATCTACGATTGAGTCGGTCAATAATGTAGTCAATAATTTTATCTGGGGTGTGCCGGCAATGATCTGTATCATCGGAGTAGGACTTCTGCTCAGTGTCAGAACCGGATTTATCCAGATCAGAAAATTTCCATACGCTATGAAGGTGACGATTGGGCGCATGCTTCGGAAAAAAGATGCCACAGATGGTGCAATGACACCATTTCAGGCGGTCTGTACCGCGCTTGCGGCGACGGTTGGAACCGGGAATATTGCAGGAGTTGCAGGAGCGATCGCAATCGGCGGACCGGGAGCAGTCTTCTGGATGTGGATCTCCGCACTTCTTGGAATGTGTACTAAATTTTCAGAAGTAACACTTGCCGTACATTTCCGTGAAAAGAATGCAGAAGGGGATCTGGTCGGTGGGCCAATGTATTATATTAAGAATGGTCTGAATAAAAACTGGCACTGGCTTGCATATTTGTTTGCTGCATTCGGTGTGCTGACAGTATTTGGAACTGGAAATGCGACACAGGTCAATACGATTACGACAGCAATTGATTCCGCATTATTCAATTACGGGGTGATTGGAGTGGATGCAGCAAAGA
>OHXK01000286.1_pt1 | contig 24657 bp, 18 predicted proteins | sample 1579921 | NCBI WGS metagenome assembly OHXK01 (sample SAMEA3882551, study PRJEB24775) | human gut metagenome | biome: human-associated habitat; feature: intestine environment; material: feces | place: Netherlands | collected 2009/2010 | reverse complement strand
ATAAAGAACTGGAGGCCTACAATCCGGAAATTGCAGCAAGACCGCAGGTGATCGCAGCCAACAAGATTGACTGTATTTTTGATGATGGCGAAGAAAGCCCTATTGATCAACTGAAAGCAGAATTTGAGCCACAGGGTATTTCGGTTTATCCAATTTCAGCCGTTACCGGGCAGGGTGTCAGAGAACTCCTTTTCCATGTGAAAGAGCTTCTGGATAAGAGCCCGATGAAACCGGTAGTGTTTGAACAGGAATTCTTCCCGGAAGATGTTCTTGTAAATGAAAATCTTCCGTTTACTGTGGAGCGTAGCGAGGAAGATCCGGAAGTATTCCTTGTGGAAGGTCCTAAGATTGAAAAAATGCTTGGCTATACAAATCTGGATTCTGAGAAGGGATTTGCCTTCTTCCAGAAATTCCTGAAAGAGGGCGGTATCCTGGAGGAACTGGAAAAAGCCGGTATCCAGGAAGGCGATACGGTTCGGATGTACGGCTTATCCTTTGATTATTATAAGTAAGAGAGGACTCCCATGAAGGAATTAAAAAGTAAGCAGAGAGCATATCTGATGAAGCTCGCAAGCAGCCTGGAACCGATTTTTCAGATCGGCAAATCCAGCCTGACCCCGGAATGCACGGCAGCAATTGCAGAAGCATTCAATACCAGAGAGCTGATTAAAATTTCTGTCCTGAAGAACTGTTTCGACGATCCCAGAGAAATCGCGGCTATCGTAGCAGAGCGCACACACTCTACCGTTGTTCAGGTCATCGGCAAGAAAATCGTTCTCTACAAAGAGAGCAAAGAGCACAAGAAAATCGAACTTCCCCTGTAACAGTTATTTTACCCATGGATAAAGGCGGTAGCCTATGAGCAAAATCGGTATTTTAGGCGGCACCTTCAATCCGATCCATAACGGGCACCTGCTGCTTGCAGAGCAGGCGAGGTGCTTTTATGGACTGGATCAGGTTCTGTTCATTCCAAGCGGCTGTTCCTATATGAAACGGCAGGAGGAGATCCTGCCTGGAGAAATTCGTTTTCAGATGGTACAGCTCGCCATAGCAGATAACCCTTATTTTTGCGTTTCCGACATGGAAATTGTAAGAGAAGGCAATTCCTATACCTGTGAAACGATTACCCGACTGCATGCGCAGTATCCGGAGGACGAACTTTATTATATTGTCGGTGCGGACACGCTGTTCCAGATGGAATTCTGGAAAAATCCGGAGCAGATTTTTACCCAGTGCATTACGGCAGCCTCCGTTCGGCAGGGCAGGGAAGATTCTGCGCTGATGCTGCAGGCAAAATCCCTCGCGTCCCGTTACCGCGCGGATATCCGTTTCATGCCGTCCCTTCATGTAGAAATTTCTTCTACCCTGGTGCGGGATCACCTGCAAAAAGGAACATCCGTCCGTTATCTCGTCCCGGAACGCGTCCGCAGCTTTCTGGAAAAAAGCGGGTATTACAGAGATGGAAAGGAGTCTTTTAAATGAAAGAGCCGGATCTGAAAAAAATCCGTAAGGCGATGGAAAAAGAGCTCGACCCGAAGCGTTATGAACATACGCTCGGCGTCGCCTATACCGCGGCTTCCCTTGCAATGTGCTACGGCGCAGACTTAAACAGCGCGCTGATCGCCGGCATGCTCCACGACTGCGCGAAATGCTTAAGCAATGAAAAAAAGATTTCAATCTGTAAAAAGCACGATCTCCCGATCAATCCTGCAGAAGAAAAGAATCCTTTTTTACTGCATGCAAAGGTCGGAAGCTATCTTGCTTCCAAAAAATACGGCGTGACAGATCCTGATATCCTGAACGCGATTTTGAACCATACGACCGGACGGCCGGATATGTCCCTGCTGGAAAAAATCGTATGGCTGTCGGATTATATCGAGCCCGGCAGAAAACAGGCTCCAAATCTTCCGGAAATCCGAAGGATCGCTTTTGAAGATCTTGACAAAGCACTCATCATGGCGCTGGAGAACACCTTAAGCTATTTAAAGGGCGGAAATATGGAGATCGATTCCATGACACAGAAAACCTATGATTTTTATAAAAACGGAGGAAACGTATGACACAGGCAGCTAAAATGACGCAGCTTGCGATCGCAGCGCTGGAAGATAAAAAAGCCGAGGATATTACCCTGATCGACATCGCAAAGGTTTCCGTTCTGGCGGATTATTTCCTGATTGCAAACGGAAACAACCGAAACCAGGTGCAGGCAATGGCGGACAACGTAGACGAACAACTCACCAAAGCCGGCTATTCCTTAAAAAGCATGGAAGGCTATCCGACCGGAAACTGGATCTTGATGGATTACGGCGATCTCGTCGTACATGTGTTTGACCGTCAAAACCGACTGTTCTATGATCTCGAGCGTATCTGGAGAGACGGCGAGCAGATCGACGTGGATGCTTTTCTGGAAGAGAAGTGTGATTAATTCCAATTCCTTTTATATCACGAACAGAAAGGGAAAAACCTGCAAATGGTTTTTCCCTTTTATCGTGAATAAGAGATAAAAACTTGATCAAAAAACAGTTTTTACATCTGTATTGTAATTCCAACAAGAAAGGATTCCTCACCAGGAACAAGATCGAGATCACCGCCATGGCCTTCAATGATTTTTCGGACAGAGGAAAGCCCGATTCCATGATCCGCGGATGCGCCCTTTCGGGAGAGGAATGTTTTTCCCTCCTGCAAGGCCAGACCGTCGTAAGTGTTTTCGATCTTCAAAAAGTACATAGTGCCTCTGGTTTCGCCTGCAATGAAAATGCGGTGCACCCCCTGTTTTTGGCGGCTGCACGCCTCAACAGCATTGTCCAAAAGATTGCCCAGCACCGTACACAGTTCCACATCGGTAAGCGGCATCTGATCAGGAAGATCGAGCCGCACCTGAAATTCTGTCCCTTGTATCTGCGCCATGCCGTAGTAGTATTCAATCAGCGCATTTACGACGGGATTTTTACAGAACGCAACATAGGAGTGACCCGATGACGCCGCAACCTGTTCTTCTACCTGTAACAGGAAGGAGCAGATCTCCGTCTGCCCATGTTCAGAGGCCATGCGGTCTATGGTACGCAGATGGTGTTTGATGTCGTGGATCAGTCTTCTGTTTTCTGCCGCTGCTTCAGAAACCTGACGGCTGTATTCGGTCTGCATTGAAAGCTGACGGATGACCTGCTTGCGTTCTTCCTGGAAAATCAGGCTGTTTCCATATCCTTCTATCACATCGCGCCAGAGGGAATAACCGATGGCTGCTGCTATGAAAAAGCTGCCCCATTCCAAAAACCAACCGCCGATAACCGGCTCATAAACCGGCAGAAGGCGATCCCATATAAAGGCGCAGGTTGCGGCTGCCGCAGCATAGAAGATCGGCCTGCTCCGTTTTTCTCCTCTGTGAATGGCAAGCACAGCGATGATAAGCAGATAGAGCGCAGATGCCGCCTTATAACAAAAGACCGATGCAGAGAAAAAGCGAATGGCTCCAATGGAGAGATGGGAAGCCATCATGCCATACACAAACGCATATACCAGGAAGGCAGCGCCCACCCCATTACTGATGGCCGCAGGCAGGAAGCCCGGCCTGCATATCCGGTTTTGCAGAACTACGATCAGCCAGGTAACCAGATAGATACAGAACAGTTCAATCGTGTACCAGGGGAATACGGGAACCGCAGCCAGCATATGAAGCACAGGATAGGATGACAGGCCACACATGGCAAGGCAGATCAGTCCGAACAGGAATGTATTTTTCTGTTTCATCCGGCGGCTGAAATAAAAGGACAGCAGCGCACAGACAAAGGTAACCGTACAGCCAAACAGGCAGAATGCAAACCGGATTCCTCTGGTTGTATTGACCGCCAGCATCGTTCCGAAAGCAGGCGGATATACAATTCCTCCGTAAAAGTGGTCATAGTTGCTGACCGCTATGGTGAGTGTGACCGGTTTTCCGCCATGAAAAGTGACCATGCGGTTTTGAACCAATGGCGTCCCTTGTGCAGGTTCTCCCATTTGCAGGATCAGGTCATGATCCAGATAAAGGTTGTAAGCAGAAAACACTTCCGGGATTTCCAGCGCATATGTTTCCTTCCGTTCCGGCAGAAAGAATGTCATCTGATAAGTCCCGCAGCCATAGGGAGAAGGGTTTGCAGGGCTGGAGAAATTGGTCTGCTCTCCAATAGAAAGGTAGCGCATATAATGGCTTTCATCTTGTATTTCTTCCGGGGTCAAAAGCGCGTCAGGATAAAATGCCCAGCCGGATACCAGAAAGCGCACCGGTGACTTTTGAAGTTCTTCCTCTGAAAGCGCCAGAATCCCATTTGCCGCTTGGATTGTGTTCTGGCTATATTTATTATTGAACTGATACAGGCCAAGAAAAAACAGGGATGAGCACAGGCAGACCATACATAAGGCAGCATATTTTTTTACCGCAGAAGATACCATCTTATTTTCGCCTCCTCCTTAGGAAAAACACACCGGCAGACAGAAGAAGCAGACAGGCCGGAATCAAAAAGAATATGGGCGACCAGCTGTGCTCTGTGCCGGCAGCATGTGCCAGGGAAGCAGTATCTTCCTTTCCCACAATGGTGTAAGTCCCTGTATGGCTGATCTGAAAGGAAGCGGCTTTCGCCGTATCGTCATAGCCGGTCATGGGAACTTCCACGCCGCTTTCATCACAAAGGAACAATGTGCCGGCTGCCGGGTCATTTGGATAGGGCAGCATGACAGAAACATCCGGCAGGGAGTTGAGCACAGTTCCATTGATGGAAAACGAAAAAGAAAAACCGCCATCCGTATCCTTTTGGATGATGACTTCAATCTGATCTTCGTTTTGGATACCCTCCGGCAAGGCGTCTTTGGGTATGCTGATAGTGATTCCCTGTTTGGAAAAGACGGCTCTTTGCGCCCCTGTTTGCAGCATCATCAAAAAGCGTGTGCCGGAAATCCGGTCAGTGGTTTCATCAAAGAACTCTGAAAAAGCAGAGTTTTGGGAATCTGCGGCTTCCTGGGGAACGGTCATAGCGCTTTGCACCGAAGCTTTCCTGTTTTCTGAAAGCTTCCAGGCAGGATCGTTAAGCTCTGAAGCGCCGACAATCGTCTGCACTTCAGGGGGCTGCATCAAAGTGGTATCTTCCTCTGGCTGATCTGATATAACAGGCGCTTCGATTTCCGGTATAGTCGGTTCATCGGAATCCGTTCCACCGTCATTTGTTGCAGGCGGTTTTGAAGGCTTCGTGGAGGGCCTGTCTGCAAAACCATGATCCTGATCGTCGGTATCTTCAGGAGGCGGCTGAATGATGGTGTCGGGTGGATTTCCGCCTGCATCCCCTCCATCCCGGTCGCCTTCATGATACCCTTCAAGAACAATTTCATCTGCGTAGGTAAAGGACAGAATGCCGGTCTGTCCGCCGTCATAATCAACCTGAAGACGGTAACCGCTGCCCGGCGTCAGCAGACGGGTAGCAATCGAGAGCATTTCCCGTCCCACGTAAATGCCATTTTCCAGATGGTTCCATGAACCGTTGTTTTCGGACAGCCATACGCTGATCTTATCCAGTTCTCCCGGCGGTGTGGCCCAAGGAAAATAAAGGTTTCCTCTGGCGGCCAGAAAACAGTTAATGTCTGGTCTATCCGGAGCCTGAACAGAAACAGGAATTGTAATTTCAGGGAAATCGACACGATCCGCAAATACGGTATTTTTCGGTGCGGTCAGCCTTCCTGTCGCATGGTACAGTCCCACAGTATTCAGATCAATACACGAAAAATCCCATTCCACCACAGCGGTGTAGCTGGTTCCGTTTTCCGCATAGCATTCCAGATAATACGGGGAGGCGGCGAATAATTCTTCCAGTGCTTCAATTTCGCTGCCCTGTGGGAGCGCAAATGCATTTGTATAAGGATACCATTGCTCTATAGAGGTAATGACAGCAGGCGTCATTTCTTCTACCCGGACGGGAATCTGCAGCTCCTGCAATACAGCTTCACCAAAGGCATACCCCTCCGGCAGTTCAATCCGGCCTGCTGCGGCATATTCTCCCGGAGTGGTCTGGTCAATGGCTGAAAAATCCCATGCGACAGAAAATGTTTCCTGCCGGATTTCTTCACCGGCTGTTACAGTGGCGCAAACGGTCTGATACTGAAGGGCCAGCTGATAAATTCCCTCCAGGTCATCATCAGACGGTGTGGTTCTAAGGGGCAGGGTAAAAGCCGGCAGGGAGAGCAGTTCGCCTTCATTTTGTATTTCCGTGACAAGGACGAGGGATACTTCTTCAGGTGCTTCCAGGGTTCCGCTATCCAGTGCCCCTGAAGCTTTGTTTTCTAAACCCGGCGGATTCTCCCTTCTTTCATCGGCGTTGGCTGGGGTTGCAGTTCCAGCGGCAAATGTAGGGATACTGCCGGTCAAGCAGAGGAGGCAGGCCAGACAGCCCCCCAGAATACGCCTGCGTATTTGTTTCATTCTCATACGATACGCCCCATTCCAGAGAAAACATACTGACGGTAGGTTTCCCGCAGCTGTTTTCCATTGCGGAGAGCAATCGGAAGTTCCTCCCCGTTTATCAAACGGAAGGTCTGACTGTCAACCTGGCTGATGTAATCCATGTTGATTAAAACGCCCCGGTAGCAGGGCAAAAAACGCTTGTCCTTCTGCAATGCGGCAGTAACCTCCTGAAAGCCTCCGCTTATCGGTATCACACGTTCCGCCGTATGAATCCGTGTCATACGGTTTTGATAATCTATGTATAGAATCTTCTCTGTGGGAAGTTCCAGCTTTTGACGGTCAGCCATAACCGAAAGTGTCATCACTTCATAGGGCGGTTTTAGCTGGCACAGCTCCATCGCTTCTTCAAAATCTGCCTGATGGAGCGAAAGCGGCTTCAGCAGATAATAGCTGGCGGACAGGCTGTACCCCATCCGGGCATAATCTTCTGTAATGGTCAGAAAAACGATCTTACAAAGCCTGTTTTTCTGGCGCAGCCTTCTGGCGGCTTCCATTCCATCCATGTTCTCCATATAGATGTCCATAAAGACAAGTTGAAAATTGACCTGGGCAGCAGCTTTCAGAAAATTCTCTCCGTCCTCAAATTCTGTCAGCGTATAGTCCAGCTGATGCTTTTTCATATAATTTTCCAGGCAGACAGACAGTTCTTCTCTGTCCTCTGCTCTGTCATCCACAATCGCAATCTGCATCGTGCCATCTCCTTTGCACAATAATCCAATATTAGTATAACATAAAACCGCAGGAAAAAACTTGCGTCTTAAACAGGAAACCTGCGTCTTAAACAAAGTCGGTTGCATTTCTCTTGACAAGATGCTACTCTAATTATACTACCAGACTTTCCGATGAGAAGGTCTGGTTTTTTTATTTTTCTTTTCAGGAAAGGAGGCTCAGCATGAAAATCGCACTTTGTACGGAATTAAGGAATGCAGAATGGTTTGAGAGCAGGCTGCGCTCCCTTTTTGCTGGGGACGGACAGCTTGTCATCGACGAGCTATGGAATGAGAAGCAGCTATCTCAGGCACTGCGGCGGAGCCGCTACCATGCGGTTGTCATCGCCATGACCGGGGCAAGGGGATTGGAGGCTGCCATTCAGGCAAAGCAGCTGGCACCGGAAACACCGCTTGTCTGGTGGAGCGATGATAAAAACTTCGCCCTGATCGCGTATCACCTGCGTATCCCTGTGTTTCTTCCGGCAGACTGCTCCGATCAGGAGCTATATGAGGCGATAAAACCCATCATGAAATGGAGGTGCGAAAATGCGAATTGCGCTATGCAGTTATAGCCAGAAAGAAAAAGAAACCGCTTTGCTGATGAAGCTGGGCAAAGTAGACCGCTTTGATAACGGCGTGTTTTGTACCTATGCCATGCAGCGGGATGGGCCTTATGATGCTGTGGCGGTCATGGAGGACGGAGCCAGGGGGATGAATTTCTGCATGAGCATACGAGGGTACAGCAGGGATGTCCCTCTCCTGTGGATTAGCGACCAGGCAGAGTTTGAACCCCAAAGCCGCAGGCTGCAGGTGGACACCTTTTTGGTGAAGCCTGTGACGGAATATCAGCTGCGGGAGGCAGTATCCCGGCTGCTTCAGAAAACAACGAGAGGGAACGAACAACGTGAGGAGGATGAATAAAATGAAATGGAAATGGAAACGGCCGGCCGCATTTTTACTGGCGGCGGCAATGATTTTTACGATGCCGGGAGTTCCGGCATCTGCGGTGGAAGCGGGTGTATCCGCCGTCCATACGGGGTTGTGCAAGCATCACCCGAAACATACAGAGGACTGCGGATATACGGAAGGAACCGAAGGGGCAGACTGTGAACATGAGCATACTGAGGATTGTTACACCCCTGTGGAGAAGTGTATCCATAAACATGACGAAAGCTGTTACCCTGTTTTGGAAGGCAGCGTATCAGAAAATACGGCGACCTCATCTGAAGTAGAGGAGGCCCAGCCGACCGAGTGTATCCATGAATGCAGTGAGGAAAGCGGCTGTATCACAAAAAAATTAAGCTGTCTTCATGAACGCGGCGAGCATGACGATAGCTGCGGCTACATCCCGGCCACAGAGGGGACGCCCTGCGGGTATACCTGCGAGCAGTGCAATTCCCAGGACAGCGGGCTTGTTCCTGGCGCGTCCGGGAATGCTCCGGCGGAGTGCATCTGCGAAATCCGCTGTGAGAAAGAGGCGGTCAATCCCGACTGTCCGGTCTGCTCTGCGGAAGATGCAGACCTCTCTGCCTGCAAGGGAACAGAGCAGGCAATGCCCCTGATGGCAGCTGCGGCAGACGATGGAACCATCTCCGGCAATGTTACCTGGGAGAACCGGACCATAACTACCCCGGTGAGACTGACCGGCGACACAACAATCACGCTGGAAGGCGAGAATACCATTACGATTTCCGATATTGCTGAGCTCTCCGCTCTGGAAATGGATTATCGTAGTCTGACCATTCAGGGAAGCGGCAGTCTGACGGTCACTGTTCCTAAATGGAAATATGGTATTGCGGATTCCGCTTTCAACGAAAACGCCGGCGGGACGCTTACCATAAAAGGCGGGGCAAAGATAACCACCGACGGCGGTTCGTTCGGCTTGAGCGCTAAAACCATCGTGATTGAGAATGGAACGCTGAATCTAAAAAATTCCGGTTACGGTATTGACACTGCATCCCTGACCATGAACGGAGGAACCCTTTACACCACCGGAAAATATGGTGCGATTTCGAATAGTCAGTATGGAAAGGCCCGAAACATCAACAACAACCTGACCATTCTGTATTCGGAAAGTCAGAATGCAAAAACAGACGATATGTCGGTCGGCACAGCGGACGATACGAAAAGAGACGAGGACGTCAAGACCATCTACATCGCCAAGATGGCGCCCCGCGCAAGCCTGATTGTCGGCGCGCAGCAGGGAACCATACAGGAAAGCTTAGGCAGTCAGACGGCGACCTTCTCCGTGACCGGCAGCAAGGTCAAGAAGGAAACCCTGCAAGTGGACTGGGTGGGCGGGCACACCGGTCTGACGGCGGTAAAATCCGCTGACGGCGCGACCATCACCGTTACCGCCGACAGCAACGTCAAGGAGGGCAGCTATAAGCTGAAGCTGACCGCAGACGGTATAGAAGGTGTCTCTCCCGCTAAGGCGACCGCCACCGCAACGGTCACCGTCGCCGCCGCGCCCAGAAACCCCATTACCATAAACCAGCAGCCGGAGGTCGTATATGAGAAATTAAATGGGGAAAGTGTAGCGGTTGTCGATGTCAAAGCCTCTCTGGAAAGCGGTCAGTCCGGTCAAATCACCTATCAGTGGTATGTGAACGGAAAAGAATGTCAGGGCACAGGCAGCGCCCGTTATAGTAAAATCGTCCTGACCCAATCCAACCTGACCCCAGTGGCGGGCAAGGACTGGGAGTACAGCGGCCAGGTCTACTGCAAGCTGTCCTATAATAACTATACCGTAGATACAAAAACTGTCACCGTTACCATTAACACCTGCCCCCATGAAAAATACACCAACGAGGGCAAATGCCAACAGTGCGGCGAACCGTGCAGCAAGGATGTGCTCTTTATTCGCAACGGTATCCCCTATACGTTTGAAGGCGATAACCCTGATGTTGGGTTCATTCTGTTCTCCGGCGGAACCGCTTATTTTGTGCGGGATACTAACGCAACCTTGAAAGCGGGGAACGGCGATACGGCGAACATGGACATTACGCTGGATCTGCAGGGCCACAAGGTCAAGACGCTGGATCTGCAAAATTTCCCGTACAAGAGCGTTACCATCAAAAACGGCACGATAAATGACATTGCCACCAGCGCCCCCGCGGTGTTGATATTAGACAGCGTTACAACAAGCGCGGAATACTTTAATAACCAGTTTACCCTGACGGTAAAGGGCGACTGCGTGTTTACACATCAGATGACGTTCGTCGGGAACACCCAGCTCCATGGCGGCACCTTCCAAGGGGGCATCAGTGTGGATACCGGCGCGCCGGCTCTGGCTCTGCTGGCGGAGGGATATGCCTTTGCAGACACTGATGACAGTGAAATTTTGAATGTTTCCGAAGTAAGCATCCAGAGTAGAAGCGTCAAAGTGGTCGAGCATACCTGCCAATATCAGAACGGTAAATGTGTCTGCGGCAGAAGCTGCGACCATGCGGGCAAGGTGGACAGCGCCGGTTACTGCACCTTCTGCAAAGCGCTGGTGGAGGCATTTGAAACCGGCGGCACACGATACACCAGTCTGGAAAACGCGCTGGCTGCCGCGCAGGACGGTGACACTATCACGCTGCGGGGGCCTTTGACCATCGAGAACGTAGAGCCTATCGAGATCAGCAAAAACATTATACTGAACTTAAATGGATTCACCCTGAGCAAATCCCGTGAGGAGGCGCTTCTTTGCATCCTCGGCTCCAATGTAGCCATAACAAACGGCAAGGTGCAAAGCACCTGTGTCTCCAAGTCCGCTAATGCGGTGGAAGTTGGAAAATTTGACCACACAGGCGCAAAGCTGACGCTGGACAATGTCACCCTGGAGGGAAGCGTAGGCGGCGGAACTGGCGTCCGTGGATTTGGGCTTTTCTTCCTTACCGGGAACGAAGCCGTGGTAACGAGCGGCACGTTCACCGGCGGCATCTACACGGATGGAACGCTGACCATGTCCGGCGGTAGCGCGGATCTGCTGAAATTGGGATATAATAGCGGTATTCGTGTGATCCTGTCCGGCGGCTCCTTTGACAGCATCAAAATCGAGAATGGCGCAGATTACCAGTCCCTGCTGGCAGCGGGCTATGCCTATCAGAAGCAAGACGGCGCATGGGTCAAGCTGTCAGAGATGAATGCGAATACTGCCGTCACCGTTGTGGAGTGCAGCCACCCGGATGACCATTCCGGCGGGAATGTTTGCCCCTACTGCGGCTATGCCGCTGAGGTGACAAAGGCGGACGGCAGCATTTCCTACCATCGGACGGCAGGCGAGGCCATCGCCGCAGCCGACGGCGGTACGGTGAAGCTGCTGGCAAATGCAGGCGAGATCACCATCAGCAGCCCGCTCAAGCTGGATCTGAACGGTAAGACGGCGGCAAAACTGACCGTCACCGGAGATGTCACGCTGGCATCCCTCCTGCCGGAAGGCTACGCGTTCAAGAGCGGCAGTACCTGGATCAGCGACCCTATCGGTACGGAGCTGACCAATGTTTCTATGGCCAAGATCCCCATCAAGAGCATGGACTATCCCACCGAGATGAGCATGACTTATGGCGGTACGGGGATGCTTCTTGTCAAGGTAGCGAAGGAAACCGGCACAGGCGCTGTGAGATTCCAGTGGTACAAGGTGGAGGACGGCAATGCCACAGCGGTTGGCAGCGCGACAACAAAGAATCAATTTGATCTTTCTGCGCAAAAGCTGTCCGCAGGCCGGCACACCTTCCGATTTTCCGCCACTTGCAACGGTTACGAGAAGATAAGCAAGGATATTGTTGTAACGGTACAAACGGCCAACATCAGCGCAAGCCTCATCACGCCTCCCACAGCGCAGGAAAACCTGACCTATACCGGCCAGGAGCAGGCGCTCATTACTGCGGGCAGCGTGACCAGCGGCGGCACCATGCAGTACAGCCTGACCGAGAACGGTACATACAGCCAGGACATCCCCACCGGCACCGATGCCGGAGCATATACCGTGTGGTATCGGGTGATTGGCGATGAAAACCACAACGATACCGCACCCGCCAGCGTGGCGGTCAGCATTGGGAAGAAGCCGCTGACGCTCTCTGGGGTAACGGCTGCGTCCAAGCCCTATGATGGCACAACAAACGCGGGTATTACCAGCGTAACCTTCGACGGCGTGAACTTGAACCGAGGCACAGACTACACCGTGACCGCCAGCTTTGACGATGCCAGTGCGGGCAACGGCAAGAACATCACTGCCACAGTGTCCTTGATGGAGCAGACCGCGAAGAATTACGCCCTGGAGCAGAGCAGCTTCCCTACTACCGGCAGCATCATCAAGGCCGCTGCGCCTGACTTCACCAAGGAAACTGCGCTCGTCATTGTAAACGGCCACGAAAAGACCTACACTGTGACGCTCCCCGCCCTGCCCACGCTGAAAACTCCCAAAGAGTACGGTGCACTCACCTATGAGATCGGCGAAATCAAACTAAATGACGGCTACTACACCAGCGGCGCGAAGGTGGAAAACGGCGAGCTGACCCTGCCCATTCAGAAAAATGATGTGGCAACCACCGGCTCTGTGGGTACTGCGACCGTAGTAATCAAGAGCACAAACTATGAGGACATCACGCTGACCGTCAACATCAGCGCAAAGAATAAGCGCATCCCCACCGTGACTGCACCTACGGTCAACACACTGACCTACAACGGTGCAGAACAGGCTCTGGTTGCGGCGGGCAAGACCACTGGCGGCACGATGCTCTACCGGCTTGACGATTCTGAGTGGAGTGAGCAGCTCCCCACAGCGAAAAATGCCGGAGAATACACCGTTTGGTACAAGGTTCAGGGAAATGCAGAGTACGCAAATGTGGCAGAACAGAACGTGACTGTGACCGTAGCGAAAAAGTCAGTTACCGTTACGGCACTTGATAAGAGCGCCTACACTGGCAGCACCGCGCCCGATCTGAGCAGCCCTAAAGCAGATAAGGATTACAAGGTGGAAGGTCTGGTTGGTGCAGACACCCTGAGCGGCACTGTAACATTGACTTACGAGCAGACACCGGATATGAGCAAAGCCGGAGAAATCGCAATCAACATCACTGGTACGCTGTCAAATGACAACTATGAGATCACCTATGTTTCTGGAACGTTGACCGTTTCCAGGCAATCTTCCAGCGACGGCGGTTCCTCCTCTGGTGGTTCGGGCGGCGGTGGAGGCTCATCCTCCGGCGGTTCCGGCAACAATGATAACACCAACCAGCCGAAGGAAAAGCCTCAAGCCCCTGTCACCGGTGAAAGCAAACCCATACAGCCGGATAAAAACGGCAATGCGGCAGTGGATAATAGCTCTGTCCAGTCCGCCATCGACAAGGCCAAACAGGATGCGAAAAAGAACGGCACCACAGAGAATGGGATTGCCGTTACCGTTCCCATCACCTCGGCGGCAGGCCAGACCTCTTTTAACGTGACCATCAAGGCGCAGACATTGGATCTGCTGGTTAAAGAAAACGTCCGGCAATTTACCGTAGCAATAGATCATCTGGTTTCGGTTAATATCGGGCTGGATACTCTGAAGCAGCTGGATGCCGCCTCCGCTGGAGGGGACATCATTCTCCGGGCAAATAAGGTGGATGCGCTGCGTTCTACCGAGGCCAAAGCCGCCATAGAAACAAGACCGGCCTATGACCTGTCGCTGGTGTACCTCTCCGGCGGCAAAGAGACGCCGATTACCAGCCTGAATGGACATACCATCTCGGTGCGTTTGTACTACACCCCGGCAAAGGGTGAGCAGACCGGTAATCTCTATGCAGTCTATGTAAACGACGCGGGCAAGGTGGAATGGATCACCAAATCCAGCTACGATGCCAGCCTGAAAGCGGTGGTTTTTGAAACCGGTCATTTCAGCGTTTACGGCGTGGGCTACAAGAACCCTGCCCCTGCCTTTACCGACATTCATAACCATTGGGCTGCGGACAATATCCTCTTTGCAGCCAGCCGGGGACTGCTCTCCGGCACCAGCGACACCACCTTCAGCCCCAACACCGGCATGACCAGAGGAATGTTTGTGACAGCTCTGGGGCGGTTGGCGGGCATCAACCCGGACAGTTACAAGACCGGGAAATTTACTGATGTGAAAGCTGACGCCTACTATGCCCCCTATGTGAACTGGGCGGCGCAGAACGGCATTGTGGAGGGCGTTACTGCCACCACCTTTGCGCCGGATACCAACATCAACCGGGAACAGATGGCGGTCATCATGGCAAATTACGCCAAAAAGCTGGGCTACGACCTTCCGAAAACCCTCCAGGCTGTGACTTTTGCGGACAACGCACAGATCAGCAGCTGGGCGAAGAATGCGGTCAGGACCATGCAGCAGGCGGGCATCCTGTCCGGGAAGAATGGAAATAAGTTTGACCCCAAGGGAACCGCTACCCGCGCCGAGGTTGCCACTGTACTGCGGCGGTTTGTGGAGATCGTCATTGACCCGCAGACCGCAAACGGCTGGCAGCAGAATGACAGCGGCCAGTGGAGCTATTACAGAAATGGGAAGCCAGTGAAGGGCCGGCTCTCCGACGACCAGAAGTGGTACTGGCTGGACAAGGCTACCGGAATGATGTTTGCCGGCGGCTGGAAGCAGATTGACGGAAAGTGGTACTACTTCTACACAGACGGGACGATGGCGGTGAATACCACCATTGACGGATATACCATCGGCTCGGATGGTGCAAGAAAGTAACCTACAATAAAAAACGATTTGCCCGTATATCAGCGGACAAAGATAAACGCGGTCGGGTATCAAGAAACCCCACCGCGTTTATTTTTTCTCTTGAAGTGATGAAAAAATAGGAAGCTGGCGTCAATTAAACTGCCAGCTTCCCAATGTGAAAAGGTGTATCCCTAAAGCTTATGTACTAAGCTTTAGGGATATGTTCTGCAATTTTTGTGCCCTTCACCGAATCTGTTCAATGGAAGATCCGCATCATTCCGAACACACGTCCGATCACCTGGCAGTCGTCTACGATGATCGGGTCCATCGTATCGTTTTCCGGCTGCAGACGGATGTGATCCTTTTCTTTATAGAAACGTTTTACTGTAGCAGAGTCATCGATCAGCGCAACCACGATCTGTCCGTTATAGGCTTCCTGACAACACTGTACAAAAATCTGGTCGCCATCCAGAATCCCGGCATTTATCATAGAATCGCCGCGGACATTCAACACAAAGCACGGCTCACCGGTCGGCACGGATTCTGCCGGAATCGGAAGATAGCTTTCGATATTTTCTTCGGCAAGGATTGGCTGTCCGGCTGCAACATTGCCGACAACCGGAAGGCTCGTCATCTCTGTGCGAACAGCCTGAAAGCTGTCGTCTGTGATCTCAATCGCGCGCGGCTTAGTCGGGTCCCTGCGGATATATCCGTTCTTCTCCAGCGTCTCCAAATGAGAATGAACGGAAGACGTGGATTTTAAATGAACTGCCTCGCAGATCTCACGAACTGCCGGCGGATATCCCTTTTTTAAAATTTCTTCTTTTATATAATCAAGAATTTCCTGCTGTTTTGCAGTGATCTTTCTCTGTGCCATAGAAAAATTCCTTTCTGCATTTTAATGTAAATTCAGTATAACATACCCCTGATAAAAAAGCAAACATACATTCCGAAGAAGTGTTCGATTTTTACCGTTTCCTGTTGACATTCGAAAGTACGTTCGATATAATCCATGTATAGAAACATATGTTCGAAACCGTATGTTCGATTGTACTCAGGAGGGGATTTCTATGAACACAACATACAGCACCTATTTTCAGACCGCCAGAGCAGTAGCAGCATATCAGGAGCGTTCCTATCGCAACCACCTGCGCAGGACCAGACAACTGACCAAACGGATCTTTTTCAGTCTTGCAGCGACCCTTATCGCGGTCTTTATCGGTATTTTGACAACCGGATTTTTATCCAGAGCGCAGGCATCCTCCGAACCTGTCCATTATAAGTATTTCCGCAGCATTATGGTATATTCGGGAGATACGCTTTCCGCTATTTCCAGCCGCTATATAGATGATCACTATACATCTGTCCAGGATTATATCGACGAAGTCTGCGAAATGAATCACTTACAGGATGCAGACGATATCCACGCCGGAGATTATCTGATCATTCCATACTACAGCACGGATTTTCACTGAACGGTTCCGTCACATTTTTCGGAAATCATTCTGCTGATACCTGCTATTAGGGCACATATTTTCAAAACTTTAGATTTTCTTTCGTTTTTATGCCGCTTTTTTCTAAGCTCTTTTGCGTATCGTAAAGTTTGTCCGAAGGTTTGCTTTCCCGGGACGCGGATGCTATACTGATAGGACATATGTCAGGCAGGCGATCTGAACACTATTTTTACTATCAGGCGCCATACAAAAGAGGGGAGTTTAAAGCTGCAATGGATAAGAATCATATTCTGATCGTAGAAGATGACGCCGATATCCGTTCCGGAATCGAGATTTATTTAAAAAACCAGGGATATGACGTATCTCAGGCAGGCGATGGAATCGAGGGTCTGGCGGTCATTGAAAAAGAAGAAATTGATCTTGCAATCGTAGATATCATGATGCCGCGCATGGACGGCATTACGATGATGATGAAGGTGCGGGAAAAGGGCTATGATTTTCCGGTGATTATGCTTTCCGCCAAATCAGAAGAGGTCGATAAGATCATGGGCTTAAATATGGGTGCTGACGACTACATCACAAAGCCGTTTACGCCCTTGGAGCTTTTGGCGCGTGTCAATTCCCACCTGCGACGCTATAACCGTTACCGGGAAGCGATCGCATCTGCTGAACCGGTCAAGGATACTTATCATGTGCTGGGAGGAATCGAATTAAACGAAGAGACTGTAGAAGTCTTTGTCGATGGCGCGCCGGTGCGCCTGACGCCCATTGAGTTTAAAATCCTGTTGCTTTTGATGCGCAATCCCGGACGTGTTTTTTCCGCAGACGAAATTTACGAACGCATCTGGAATGAAAAAGCGGTCAATACTGACACGATTATGGTTCATGTCCGTAAAATCCGAGAAAAAATAGAAATCGATCCGAAGAATCCGAAATATTTAAAGGTGGTGTGGGGTGTTGGTTACAAAATGGAAAAACAGTAGTCCAAAGGCAAAAAGCGTTACAGTGATGCTTGTCATCCTCCTGTCTTTGACACTCTGTCTGATGGCGTTTCTGCCGTTCTTTCAAACGCGTGCGGCCAGCGAATTTTCCACTCCGCTGACGGAAATGTCCTTTATCGAACAGCTTTATCAGAGCAACTATATTCAATATAAATACCTGAAAGAAAAGACCGATCAGAAAAACTGGTCTTATTCCGATCTGTATCTGACGATCGACTATCTGGGGAACCGTGAATCAGGTGATCCTGCATTTTCTGCCTCTTCAGCAACTTATCAGATCGCTGACAGAATCTCTTCCGACGATTCATCTGACACCCCTGTTTCTGACGGTGATCTGGAAGAAGCCCTGTATAATGTATTTCTGTCACAGATTGATGAAATGAAGGCGGGTGCAGAGAAACTGACGCAATATGTCGATTACTGTGCACAGGATACTGCTTCCGGTACGCAAATCGGAAACAGCAGTGTTTCTGAACTGACTGCGCTTTTAAACGGACAAACCTCGACAGAGCATCCGTCCTATATTTATTATGCAGTTATCGAATATGATGCCGCCGGACATGTCAGCAGCTGCCGCGCTTATTTTGGCGACGAGTCCGACAGTTTTTTAAAAAAGCTGGAAACTGCCGGAAGAGAACAGTATTTTCAGCAGTTTTCTGATGACTCCGACAGCCTTTTGTTAGATTTCGATTCAGACTCTGGCCAGACTTACCGTTACCGTGTTTCGCTTTCCGGTCCTTCGAATATGCGGATCATTTATGCCATCACCCAACAGCAGTATCAGAAGATTCTTTCTTCCCGGGATCTGTTCATGAGCGATACCAATTACGATAGCCTCCAGTATCAGAGCTATTGTGCCGCCGGGGTTCCCCACGTGCTGATCGGTTTTTTTGCTGCAGCATTCCTGTTCGGTGGTTTTATGGTTCTCTTGTTTGAAAAAAGAGGTTACTGTATCCGCAGCTTTTCCATCTGCCAGCTTCCGATCGAGATAGCAGCAGTGCTTCTCTGTCTGTTTTTTCAGGGACCCTATTTCCTGACTCATCTGATCTGCGGCGTTCAGCAAGGACAGCTCTTTCCGAACCTGACAAAGCATGTTCTTTCGCCGCTGCATTTGTCCGGGACGCTGTATCTGTTTTTGGCGATTGTTTTTTTCCTTTGCTTTTTCGTCGCCTTTCTTCTCGGCACGATTGCAGCAGGCTGCCTGCGCAGCAAGCAGGAGTTCCGCGAGCACAGCCTGTTAATCCGCTACTGGCGCAGGATTATGAACGCCTGGAACCGGTTCTATCAGGAACTTGTCAGCTTCGATATCGGCACAGACGCCAAGAAAATGATTTCCAAATTGGTCATCGTCAATTTTATCATCCTGTTTGTCATTACGTTTTTCTGGGTATGGGGCTTTGTTCCACTGTTGATTTACTCCCTGATTATCTATTTCCTGCTCAAAAAATACGTCTATGACATACAAACCAAATATCAGAACCTCCTGCGCGCGACCAGCTCGATCGCAAGAGGGGATTTCGATACCGCTTTTTCAGAAGACTTCGGCGTTTTCGAAAGCTATAAAAAAGAACTTTTACAGATTCAGACTGATTTCAAGAAAGCGGTAGAAGAAGAGGTCAAGAGCCAACGGATGAAGTCCGAGCTGATCACCAACGTATCTCATGATCTAAAGACGCCGCTGACTGCAATCATTACCTATATCAACCTGTTAAAGGAGCCGGGACTTACCCCAATGCAGCAGCAGGAATATCTCGATACGCTGGACAAAAAGGCGCTCCGCTTGAAGGTACTGATCGAAGACCTGTTCGAAATCAGCAAGGCAACTACCAATAACGTTACCCTGCATTATGACAATGTCGATATCTGCAACCTGCTTCGACAGTGCTATCTGGAATATGAAGCCCGTATGCAGGAAAAGAATCTGACATTCAAATTTCAGCTACCGGAAGAAAAAGTAATTTTGCGGCTTGACCCGCAAAAGACGTTTCGTATTTTTGATAACCTTTATACCAACATCAGCAAATATGCCATGACATCCACGCGCGTCTATGTTACCGTGACCGACAGCGCATCCGAAACGCAGATTGCGATCCGAAACATTTCCCAGATGGAGCTGACCGTCTCCGGAGAAGAGTTGACCGAACGTTTCGTCCGCGGAGACGGCTCCCGCAACACAGAGGGAAGCGGACTTGGTCTCGCCATCGCAAGAAGCTTTACTGAGCTGCAGCACGGCACAATGCAGATTCTTCTCGATGGCGATCTGTTCAAGGCGATTCTGACCTTCCGCAAGCCGGGCGCTGAACCGGTCGATAACCGATCGGAACACCTGGATACCGCACATTCTGCAAATGCCAATTTATCTGGCAATTTAAATTGCCCCGGCGCTGCAGACAATCCTTCAGAGGGTATCGAACCACCTCCGATTTATCGCCCAAGCCGATGGAGAAGCGATAAAAACCTTCGCAAGCACGGGCAGAAAAAGTAACAAGAGAACGAAAAAACGGTCACTCAGTCCAACACTGGAAGAGTGACCGTTTTCGATTCCGCACAATAGATTGCACGCGTTACAAGTCAACGAAAAATCATAACTCCCGTAATTTTACTGTTTTGGCAGCTTTCCGTTTATGATCGTCCTTCATCGCAGCGTAATGCTTCCGTGTGGTATTGACATCCTTATGTCCCAGAACGTCTGCAACGAGGTAAATATCCCCGGTTTCCTGATACAACGTCGTGCCGTAGGTGGAACGGAGCTTATGAGGCGTGATCTTTTTTGTCGTTGTGACGAGAGAAGCGTATTTTTTGACCAGATTTTCCACGCTGCGCACCGCCATGCGCCGGTTCTGCAGGGATAAAAATAATGCATCCTCGTGGCCACTCATCGGAATCATATGTTTGCGTTGATCCAGGTAGGAGAGAAGCGCTTCCTCCACCTCTTCCCCAAAATAGACGACGTCCTCGTATCCACCCTTGCGTCGCACCTTGATTGCGAGATTATCAAAATCTACGTCGCTGATATCCAGACCGACACACTCCGACACACGAATACCGGTTCCCAGCAAAAGTGTCAGAAGCGCAAGATCGCGCACCTTCGTCTTATCGTGGAACTTCATCTGACTTTTGGTCATTTTGGTGCCATCCTCCACCTGGTCAAGCAAAATTGCGACCTCGTTGGGGTCCAGACGCACGATTTCCTTGTCATGGAGCTTCGGCATTGGCACTAAGGACGCAGGATTGCTTTTAATCTGTTCGTCCCGGAAAAAATAATTATAAAACGAGCGCAGGGAAGCGAGCTTACGGCGCTTCCCGCGTTCATCGTTGGTATATTCCGTGCCGTCGTCTTTGACATAATACGAAAGATATTCCAGATATTCCTCGATATCCGCCTTTGTGATCTGATCCAGAACTGACAGCGGAAACTCCGTGATATCCATCTTCGAAAGCACGCTGTTATTTTTGTGCAGAAACTCAAAAAAGACACCGAGGTCATACGCATAGGCAAGCCGCGTGCGGGGCGCGGTCGTCTGTTCGATTCCACGGAAATACTGGCGACAGAAGCGCGGCAGCTCTTCCTGCAGCTTTCGCAGCTGGAGGATATTTTCCTTTGCAGTTTCATCATGGTAATTGTTACTGTTTTTCATGTACCCTCCATTCCGCAAGACCACTCTGAACCGCAGTGAACATCCGATCCTTCACACCCGGATTTTCCAGGTTCAGCTGACGCAGCAGCTGCTTGACATATTCTCTGCGAGTATGTCCGTCTGCAGGGCAGGGACTTTTGACAACCGGAACATCATGCTTATGGACAAATCCGATCACATCCGCTTCCTTCATATAAACGAGCGGACGGATCACCGTCAGATTCATCCGATCCAGAAAAGTGACAGGGGCAAACGTATGGAAGCGCCCTTCATAAATCAAAGACAGCATCAGCGTCTCCACGACATCGTCCTTGTGGTGTGCATAAGCAATTTTGTTGCAGCCTGCCCCACGGATCGCTTCATTTAATGCGCCTTTCCGCATTTTTGCGCACAGTGCGCAGGGATTTTTTTCTTTCCGTTGGTCAAATACGATCGAAGCGATCTGCGTCGGCACAATTGTATACGGGACATCCAGCTCTTTACAGAGTGCCTCTATTTTGCCCAAATTTAAGTTTTCAAAGCCAAGGTCGACAGTTACCGCATGCAGTTCAAAGGGATGCGGATAAAAGCGTCTGAGCGTGCTCAGCGCATAAAGAAGCGTCAGGGAATCCTTTCCACCGGAAATCCCGACTGCGATTTTGTCTCCGTCCTGAATCATTTCATAATCGTCGGCGGCTCGCCGCACCTGGCTCAATACCTGTTGTAACGTCATGCTGTTTCCTCGTTTCATAGTTACCGGCGTCTGCACGCCGGAATGGTTTTCTCATCCTGATTTTCCTTTTGACAGTATACTATTTTTTCTTTCTTTTTGCAAAGAGACCGCAGTGATTCATACCGGATTTGGATCGATCCTAGGTTTCTATCGGGATTCGCCTTGAAAAAAAGTGCTCGACAGAGTAAACTAATAGAATATCCAATCATGATAAAGGAGCAGGTGCATGCAGGAAATCAAATGTCCCAAATGCGGCGAAGTCTTTCAAGTAGACGAATCCGGCTATGCGGCGATCGTCAGACAGGTCCGTGATAAAGAATTTGAGAAAGAGCTTTCCGAGCGTAAAGCGCAATATCTTTCTGAAAAAGAAAACGCTGTCCTTCTGGCGCAGACCCAGACGAGACAGGAGCTGGCGGAGGAAATTTCCCGGCTGCAGGCAAAGCTTGCGGCAGCAGAGAGCGCACGGCAGCTGGCAGAGGCAGACGCCCGTTCCCGGCAGGAAAAGCTTTTGTCTGAACAGGAAAAGGCTCTGTCCCAAAAGGACGCTCAGATCAGCCTTTTAAATGCCAAAATCACATCTGTACAGGAAACTGCGGACAAGGATATCGCCCTGGCGGTTTCCAAAGCAGCTGCCCAGAAAGAAAAGCAGATCAACGAAATGGACCGGCAGATTTATGACCTGACCGGTAGAATAGAACATGCAAAGCAGGAAACCCGGCTCCGAGAGCAAAATATTAAGGAGCAGTACGAAGAGCGCCTCCGCATGAAGGACGAGGAAATCGCCTATTATAAGGATTTCAAGGCGCGCCAGTCCACCAAAATGATCGGAGAAAGCTTAGAGCAACACTGTGAGACAGAATTCAACAAGCTGCGCGCAACCGGTTTCCAGAATGCATACTTTGAAAAGGACAACGATGCCAGAACCGGCAGCAAGGGCGATTATATTTATAAAGAAACGGATCCGGACGGAATCGAATTTATTTCCATCATGTTTGAAATGAAAAACGAGATGGATGAAACCGCAACGAAAAAGAAAAATGAAGATTTTTTCAAGGAGCTGGATAAGGACCGGCGCGAGAAAGACTGCGAATACGCCGTTTTAGTGTCCATGCTGGAGCCAGACAGCGAGCTGTATAACACCGGCATCGTGGACGTTTCCTATCGATATCCGAAGATGTATGTGATCCGTCCGCAGTTTTTTATCCCGATGATCACGCTGCTGCGCAATGCTTCCCTGAATGCGCTGCGGTATAAGCAGGAGCTTGCTGTCATCAAAAATCAGAATATTGACATTTCCCATTTTGAGGAAGATATGAATGATTTTAAAGAGAAATTCAATCGGAATTTCCGTCTGGCGAGTGAACGGTTCCACCGCGCGATCGATGAAATCGACAAAACGATCGACCATCTTCAGAAGACAAAGGAGGCCCTGCTTTCTTCTGAAAACAACCTGCGGCTCGCAAACAACAAGGCGGAAGATCTGAGCATCAAGCGCCTTACGAAAAACAACCCGACGATGAAAGCGAAATTCGACGAGCTTTCTTCGCATGACGGAAAGGAGAGTACTTGACATGAAATTTCGCTGGGAAAAAAAATATCTATACTGGGGCGTAACGGCGCTTCTGGTTGTAATCGGCGGGCTGCTCGCCTATTATCTGATCTTTCACGGCGGCAACTTTAAAGATCATCTGCAGAATCTGCTGCACATCTGCATGCCGATTCTGGACGGCTTTATTCTGGCATGGCTGATGTGTCCGCTGGTAAACGCCATCGAGCATTTTGCATTGTATCCCGCCAGAGACTGGCTGATTTCCCAAAAACCGTCCTTACAGAAAAAAAAGAAACAGCTGACCAGCTATTGCCGCGGCATTTCGATCGTCCTGACGCTGTGCTTTGTCCTGTTTTTGGTGTACGGATTTTTCAGAGTTGTAATTCCGCAGATCATTGGAAGCATCCAAAGTATTGCCGGTCAGTTCCCCAGCTATGTAAAAAACGTCAGTGATTGGGCAGAAAAACTGCTTGCTGATAATCCAGACATCGAAACGACTGTATCCGATCTGATCGATCATTATTCGACAGATCTTGAAAACTTCCTCAATAAAACCATGATGCCTCAGATCAATGCCATCGTGAAAACAGTCTCCCTAAGCATGTTAAGCTTTGCGAAGGCAGTCTGGAACCTCGTTATCGGACTGATCATTTCCATCTATCTGCTTGCCAGTAAGGAACGCTTTGTCAGCCAGGGGAAGAAGCTTTTATACGCTTTCTGGGATACCAGACAGGCTAATGTAATTATGGAAGACTTCCGTCTGATCGATTCCACCTTTGGCGGATTTATCAGCGGAAAAATTTTGGATTCAGCCATCATCGGTGTTCTCTGCTTTGTTGTTGTCAGCATCATGAAAATGCCATATCCAATGCTGATCAGCGTCATAGTCGGCGTTACCAACATTATTCCGTTCTTTGGTCCGTTTATCGGAGCCGTACCCTGTGCATTGCTTATTTTAATGGTCAATCCGATGCAATGCCTGTATTTTATCATCTTCATCTGGATTTTGCAGCAGTTTGACGGCAATATCCTCGGACCGAAAATCCTCGGCAACGCCACCGGACTGTCGAGCTTCTGGGTCATGTTCGCCATTCTGCTGTTCGGCGGCGTGATGGGCTTCGCGGGCATGGTGGTCGGCGTGCCGCTGTTTGCCGTGCTGTACAGCATGTTGACCGAGAAGATCAATCATCTGCTGAAAAAGCGCGGTCTGTCCGTGGATACGAACGACTATCGCGGGCATAAGCGCATCGACCCGGAGACACACGCGTTCGTTGAAGCGCAGGAGACTATGCCTCCGGTGAGCGCAAAAGAGCGCCGCCGTGCGGCACAGCAGAAAAATCAGGAAAACAAAAACCAGTAATATGCGCAAAGAGGGACACTGCGAGGCAGCAGTGTTCCTCTTTTGCGTTCTGGTGCAGAATGGCAGAGTGTCGCTTGCGA
>OHXK01000269.1_pt1 | contig 25461 bp, 20 predicted proteins | sample 1579921 | NCBI WGS metagenome assembly OHXK01 (sample SAMEA3882551, study PRJEB24775) | human gut metagenome | biome: human-associated habitat; feature: intestine environment; material: feces | place: Netherlands | collected 2009/2010 | reverse complement strand
CTCAAGATGAGATATCCCATTCGAAAGAAGTAAGACCCCTTGAAGACGACGAGGTTGATAGGGCAGGGGTGGAAGTGCTGTAAGGCATGGAGCTGACTGCTACTAATCGGTCGAGGGCTTGACCAAAAGGTCAGGGTAGGAAATGGTAATAGGTTTGAGATGAAAAGTTTGTGTGCAGTTTTGAAGGTACAGTGAAATAGAAAGTATGAGAGAAGGAATCCGAGTGATCGGATTCTTTTTTTTACGCAGAAAATAAAATGCACTAGAATCATACTTTGGTATGATTTAAATTTACAATAAAAAGAGTAAAATGATAGTAGCTATATAAGATTACAAAGTTTTCAGGCAAAACTTAGAGTGATTGTTCTAGGTAAGCCAGAAAAAGTATTGGATACAAAAGGAGTGAACCATATGGAAAATGAGATGCTTGATCAGATGCATAAGAAGCTAGTATGGAAGATAACTATTCAATTTATTTGGATTTTATGTATCACTGCAATGATAGTATGCATTATTTATGAGGGAATAATGCAGGTGCATAGAAATCATGTGTGGGCATTGGGAGGCATGGCTCTTATTTTGCTCATAACATATTTTATATGGAATTTACATACATTATGGGAACTTTTTGAAAACAAAACTAAGGTGGAAAATGAGCTAGAGCGCAGTTCAACATTGATACATTGCGTTACAGAATTGTCGGCTAATCAAGATGTTGATGAAGCAATTAATCAGCTGCTAGAAATAATTAATCAATATTTTAAAAGTGATCGTACATACATTTTTGAAATTGATGGAGAACGGCAGATTGTACATAATAGTTACGAATATGCAGCAAAAGGTGTTTCAAAGGAGATTGAAAATCTTAATGAAGTTCCTATCCAAATTATTGCGTCATGGATTAAAAAATTTGAAAGAGAGGGAAGTTTTTATATTTCTAACTTAGATTTAGAGAAGGATAGAGAGGATGAACGGGCATATGAGTGCTTAAAGGCACAGAATGTAAATAGCCTGATCGCTGTACCGCTTATAAGAAATCGAGAAATTATCGGATTTATTGGCGTTGATAACCCAAGAAAAAATTATCGGGATTTTCCGTTTCTTTCCTCAATTCAGTTCTTCATTATGAACCGCTTGGACACAAAGGCACAGCAGGAAAAGCTGCAGTGCCTATCCTATAGAGATGCACTTACAAATCTGTATAATCGCAACCGCTATATGAATGTGCTGGAGAACTATAGCCAGAATAAGGGACAGTTAATTAGGAATGTTGGGGTGGTTTATATGGATCTCAATGAATTGAAAAAAGTCAATGATGAGCAGGGACATGAAGCTGGAGACTCTTATATTCGAAGAGCTGCGCAGCAAATTGTTGCAGTCTTTCCAGAGCATACATATCGCATTGGCGGAGATGAGTTTGTAGTTCTTTATCCGGAAATAAAACAGGCGGAATTTGAATATTTTGTTTCGCAGTTGCAGAAAAATGCAAAGGAACATCAGGTTAATATTTCTTATGGTGTAGTATGGAAGGAAATGTGCGAGAACCTGGAAGAGTTGCTTGCAGAAGCAGATAAGAAAATGTACGAAGATAAGAAACTTTATTATTCGAATGCAAAGCATAACCGTAGAGGGCAGATTGAAAGAAATTTACCACTTTGTACAGCAGAGAAAAAAGCAATGTAAGATTGAATTTTATACCCGTTGTGCATAAGAGCACAGCGGGTAGTCTGTTTATTTGTGATCGGTGTTGTCAAATATTCGAAGTAGTTTTGATTTTTGGTTGTCTTTTTTAAAGCCTCTAAGTGTTTGAGCTAGACTCATGTTTCGAATGGTTCGGTTATTGTATAAAAAACATACAAGTGTAATGAGCCATAAGATTGGCCAGAGAAGTGGGCATTTACCAAGTTTCGGAAAGCGTACATGCATCTGAAGATGACCTTCCTTGAAATATGTAAGAAAATTTATTTTTTCATAGGAACCACTGCCAACAAGTGCTGAACCATTGTTTTGGCTTACATCTCCATCCTCTAGCAGTTGTGTGATAAAAGCCTTACAGTCATTTTTGTTATAATGAATTTTGGAATCAATCGTTTCTGGCAGACCAAGATAGATGCGGCATGTTTCCAAAATGATTTCATATAGGTGCAAGATTTTTGATTCTTTACACCACGTATGAATTTGGGCAAAGTCAATCGCTGTGTAATTGTGTCCCAAAAAAAATGTAAAGTCACACAGAAGGCGTATGCCAAAACCACTGTACAGATAGTGCTTGAGCATATGGTGAATCATGTAGAATGTATATTCCGTTGGAGGAAGAACAGGATAATTTCGATCGTTAACAGTCTGCATGGCTGGAGAAAATGTGTTTGCAGCAAAAACATCATCAACAATTTTATTTACAGGAGCATATTGATATAGTCCAATAATTCGGTAGTGGAGTTCTAAGATCATAGTGCGCCCTGTTTGGGGAACTTTATAGAGATAGCCTTGATGATGATCACTTATTTCATCATCCTTTGTGTAGCCATTTGCAAGCAAAAGAGCATTAGCACGATTAAACATTTCTTTGTCATTGATATAAATATCCACATCTCCTAGTTGTCTATATTCAGGAACTGGATAAAAGGCAGCAAGACTAATTCCCTTTAGGAGAATATAAGATATATTATTTGCATCAAAGAGATCAGCAATTCGCCGTGTGAACTGTTCGATCTGGTAGTAATTTAACATCATCAGCTTTGTTTGATATTTGATGTTAGCAAGCAGGCTGCTGTCTTTTATATAAGGCAGCAGAAAAGGAAGCGAAGACTGCGTCTGAGCCAGATTTATTAATGAGATAGAAACATCTTGAGAAATAGTTATATTTGAAGATGTTTGCGTACAAGTATTGTGAATAATTTGAAGATAAAGTTGTTCAATATGGTTCATGGCAGTCTCCTAGAAAACATAATAATGTTAAATTAACTTGTTGATTCGAGTATACCATAAAAGAAGCAAGTGGTGAACAGGAAAATTTAATTAAAAAAAGTTCACAAAAGAAGAATTGCGAGAAAATGGAAAAGGTAATATACTAAGTATGAATGTGAATTTTAAATATAAATAGGAGGCAAGTTAAAAATTACTGTATGAAACAAAAGGGAAATTTTATGCTTCGCAAAGTAATGGATGAATATGCACTTATTCCTTATAAGGAAACAGCAGAAGAAATAAATCAGGTGATTACATTGAGTGAAATTGCAGCTTATATTTATGAGCATGCACCAGAGGTGAACACACCAGATGAATTGGCAGAGCTTGTGAGTAAGGAATATAATGAACCAAAGGAGAATGTAAAAGATGATGTAAATATGGTGTTGACAGAATTTAAACAGATGGGTCTGTTAGAAAAGGAGTAGAAGGAGTCAGTAGATGATAGCTTTTTTAATAGGCGGCGAGGGTCGCTTTATGGATGCAATGATTAACAAGCTAAATAAGGACGGTCATAGAGTATATCTGCTGACCGGAACGAAAAACAGTCATACATCCTACCAAAAGGTATTTGAAAAATATAACTTTGAATATGACAGTGACAGTATCCGAGAAATTCTTGTAAGTGCAAATCCAGATATTGTTATTTTTATGGGTGCACATGATACCAGATATGATTGGGAGAATTCAAGAAAAACATCGGTACAGTTTACAGCAGATTTGACAAATGTGATATCAGCATATTCGTCTGTAAAAAAAGGCCGTTTTCTTTATATTTCCTCTCAGGAAGTTTTTGGAAGGTCATATATTGAAGATATTAAAGAGGACGAGCCTGTTTCAGCAGCAAATTTCCGAGCACTTGCATTGGCACAAGGTGAAGAAATTTGCAAGAGCTATTACAATACACGAGGAATGCAGTCAATCGTCGTTAGAATGGATAATCTCTATGGAACACCAAAAAAAGGCAAGAAGGAGAATAATCCATGCTTTAAGATGACGCTGGAAATGCTGAAGAATAACAAAGTGTCAGCAAATAGCAGAAATTTGTTTTCGATGATTCATCAAAATGATGCAGTGCAGTTTTTGTATCAGCTTGTCATTGCGCCTAAACTAGAACATTCGATTTATCACATTTCCTCAGGAAGCATTATCAGCCAAATGCAGCTCGCTCATATGGTAAGCAGTGCTGGCGGAAATGGAGTAGAAGTTGTTGATGATACAGTGGGAAGTGGATATCGCCTTGTCTTGAGTGGTGAACGATTTGAAAAAGAATTCGGACGAAAAATATTTGTCTCATATGAAGAAGGTGTAAAAAAGACTGTAGAATATATGAAAAAGCACAGCAGTTCTTTCTTAAATCCGGAAGACAGCGGAGCAGGATGGGGAAATAGGCTCTGGAGAAGTATACGTCAGATATTTTGGATGTTAGTACCGTATATGGAAAATATGGTTTGCTTTATACCATTCTTCATGTTAAACAATAGAGCAGTATCGAGTCAATATTTCAGCAAGCTTGACTTTTATCTGCTTTACGTATTGCTGTTTGCTATTATATATGGACAGCAACAGGCAATTTTTTCGGCGCTTTTGGCAACAGCTGGATATTGCTTTAGGCAGATGTACGACAAAACTGGATTTGAAGTACTACTAGATTATAACACATACGTATGGATGGCACAGCTATTTATTGTTGGAATGGTAGTCGGATATATGAAGGATCAGATTAAAAATATTAGAAATCAGGATGAGGATCAGATCCAGTACCTAAATGGACAGCTTGGAGATATGTCAGATATAAATGACAGTAACGTCAGAATAAAGCATACCTTTGAGCGACAAATTGTAAACCAGAAGGATAGCTTGGGAAAAATTTATGAAATTACATCTCAGCTTGATCAAAGGGGACCAGAGGAGGTACTTTTCTATGCTGCACAGGTACTTTCTAAGCTGATGGAGACTGATGATGCAGCTATCTATACAGTGGCGAACCGCGATTATGCGCGTCTGTTTTCGTTTACATCCCAAACAGCGAAAAAGCTTGGAAAATCGATTCGTTATTCAGACATGAAAGATATGTATGATGAACTAATTGCACATCGTGTGTATATTAATAAAACTATGGACGATAGTTATCCACTTATGGCTTGTGCTGTTTATGCGGAAGATAAAATGCAGACAATTTTGATGCTTTGGGGTATTCCGTGGGAGCGTATGAATTTGGCAGAGGCGAATCGACTGACAGTTATTGGCTATTTGATTCAGAACGCGGTAGCAAGGGCTGGTCATTATCTTGATGCACTTCGAGAGAGACGTTATGTAGAAGATAGCGATATCCTAGGAAATGAGGCATTTAAGCAGCTTGTAAAAGCTTTCTTTGACGCAAAACGTAATGGATTGACTGAGTGCTGTTTAGTGAAAATTCAGCATACAGCAGATAACTTTAAGGAAATTGCGCAGAAACTAGAAAAAAAGCTGCGCCAGACGGACTATTTTGGTGTACTTTCAGATGGTCTCTATGTGTTGCTGCCAAATACAGACGATGAAGCAGCACAGGGCGTAATAGAGCGTTTTTTGAAGGAAGGCTTTGAAAGCTCAATTGTGCATGCGGAGGATGTTAGAGGATGACGAGAGCAGAGTATCTGTTTGTGATTGTATGGATTATAAATTTTATCATATCAGTTCTCTATTATTTGTGGGGAGCTTTGTTTTATGTTCCAGCGAGAGAGCGTCAGGACAAAAATGAGGAGGAATATCTTCATGATAATAGAAGAACGTATTTGATTCGCGTAATTGTTATGGTATTATGTCCGATTGTAGGTCCACTTTTCTTTTTAGTGAGTCATTTGATTTATATGACAATATTTAGACAGGAAGTGGACTTAGATGATGTAATTTTCAGCAAAGAAAGGGTTAAGACGAACGTGAAGGCAGATGAAGAGCGTGAGCGAAATCTTGTTCCGATTGAGGAAGCTCTTGCAGTAAGTGATAAAAAGAATTTGCGAATGCTCATGCTTAATGTGATTAGAGGAGATCTTCAGGATTCATTGGAATCTATTTCACTTGCACTTAACAGTGAAGATTCTGAGACGTCACATTATGCAGCATCGGTACTTCGAGATGAGTTAAATGACTTTCGTGTGACAGTACAAAAAATTTATACGGATATGAAGGAAGAAGAGCCAGATCAGACAGATTCAGAAGAAATGCTGATTGATTATATGAATCGAATTCTCTGTCAAAAAGTTTTTACTGAAATTGAGCAGGCAAAATTTGTAATGATGATGGAGGAGGCAGCAGAATCTCTCTACCAGAAAAATGCATCAAGGCTGCTGCCACAGCGTTACGAAGCTGTGTGCTTACGATTGCTTGAGCAAAAACAGTTCGATAAGGTCAGCATTTGGTGCGAGCGTTTGGTACAACAGTATCCAGAAGAGTTGGCATCATATACATGCAGGCTTAAATTATATTTTATGAGCAACGACAAAGAACATTTTTTTACTGTAATGGATCAACTAAAAAAGTCAGATATCATTATTGATAATGAGACATTAGAGCTGATTCGAGTATTTAGTTAAAGGAAAGAAGGTGAAGGCGATGTCTATGACAATGCTTACAATCTTGCAGATTGCACAGGCACTAAGCGCGTATACGCTGGTGACATTGATTCTGCCGGGAATTATGCTGCATAAGTATCTGGCGGAATATAAAATGTCGGAACGGTTAATTGGATATTTCCTTGCCGGTAATTTTTATATTATTTATCTGGTGTTTTTGCTTCAGTTTTTGCATATTTCTCACCCAATCACATTGCAGATTGGAACGATTTTTCCTGCTTTTTTTATTATTTGGAAAAAGAGAAAGAGAAAGAGCCTTCATATTATATCGAAGGTAAGTAATTTTTTTCAAATGACGATTCATATTCTTCGCAAAGAAATTGGATTAAAAACACTTATTTCAAAAGGATGGAAGAAATTTAATCGTAAATATTCAAGAGGCATAAAACAGTGGCTAAAGCGTTACCTTCCAGATATTTTACTCACAGCAGCGATTATAACAGGTGTATTTTATGTTTATGGAATAAATACGGCTACCGTTTATGGATATAAGGCATCTGACATTCCAGTTCATAATCTTTGGGTTAATGAGATGGATAATAATAATATTTTTGCAAATGGTGTGTATCCTCATGGCTTTCATTGTATTATTTATTATCTGCATGCGGCATTTGGAATACAAACATATATTTTGTTTAGAGTATTTTCAATTGTACAGACGCTGTTTATTCATCTAGTGCTTCTGCTTTCGCTTAGGGTGATTTGTAGAGTGCGCTTTAGTCCATATATTGGAACAGCAGCATATTTGATGTTGAATATTTACAATGACAATGCTATAGCACGTTATTCAAGTACACTTCCGCAGGAGTATGGAATGCTATTTATTTTTCCGGCAGGTGTGCTTGCAATTCGGTTCTTTCAGGAATATGCATCATTTCAAAAGGAAATCAAGGAATGCAATGAAACTTTGAAAAAACAAAAGAAGCAAAAAATACTAGGCTATTTGGTTGGATTTGCAATTAGTTTTTCACTGACATTAACTGTTCATTTCTATAATACAATGCCGGCAGGTGTGCTTTGCCTTGGAATTGCTGTTGGATTTTGTTCTCGATTCTGCAGGTGGCGATATTTCTGGCGAATTATTGTAACAGGACTGCTTAGTATCGTGCTTGCAGTAGTGCCGATGGCGGTTGGCGTAGCGATGGGTCATCCTCTTCAAGGTTCCCTGTATTGGGCGCTTGGTGTCATGAGTGGCGAGGATGATGAGGAAGAGGAGACTGCTCAGAGCGAGACAATCATAACAGACAAGAATGGAAATGAAATTCGAGTTGTCGGAGATATAGATGAGGCATTGCTTGAAAAATTAAAAAATGGAGAGGCACTTTCAGATGAAGAAGCATCTAATAGCGAACAACAGGAATCAGTTGAATCAGAATTGCTATCAGAAACACCGGTGCAGCATCAAGACCAGACAAACAATTTAAAAAGAGTGAGTTTGTTTACAAAATTGCAGGAGAAAGGCAAACTTATTTTAACTGAGATTTGGGTGTATTGTACAAAATCGAGTCAAACAGTAGCACGTATCATAGTGGGAGGCATTTTTAGCCTTTTGATATTGGGACTTCTTGCAATGATGCTTCGAAAAACAGATTATGGCGGAATGATTTTGTCAATTGCTTTTTACATGCTGTTTATGTGTTTGATGCAGTCATTGACAGCACTTGGACTTCCAGAATTGATGCAGCCATCGCGTATGTGTATTTTCTTTTGCTATTCACTTGGGCTTGTTTGGGCATTGAATGTGGATGCACTCATTTATTTGGTATTTGGATGGTTCAAAAGAAATTGGGTTATGAATGGAACATCTGGTGTGGTACTATTAGCTGCATCGGTAATTTCTGTACTTATGGGATTGATACGAACACCAGTAACAACAGGTGCTTTGGAGCCAAACGAGTCAATCATTTGTCTTACGAATATCATACGGGAAAATAAACCATTTAATTGGACTATTTTGTCGGCAAATGATGAGCGTCAGATGATTGTTAATAGTGGCCGCCATTATGAGATGATTACATTTTTGAGGCAGCTTATGAATCTGGAGAAAAATTCAGAAATTACATTTCCAACTGAATATGTATATTTCTTTATTGAAAAACAGCCAATAAACTATGCTGGAAGTGCAAATGGAATTGATTTGCAGCCAGTTTCAGAAGAGGGTGCAAATACACCAGTAAACACAGGTGGAGGAATATCGGCCTATATATCAGATACTCGTTGGAAAACCATGTCACATATGTATTATTGGGCACAGGCATTTAGAAAGTTGTATCCTAATGAGTTGGAAGTATATTATGAGACAGATGATTTTGTATGCTACAAGCTTCATCAGAATGTAGAATGTCTTTACAATCTTGCAATTGATTATGGCTATAACAATCCACAGGAACAGGAGGAAAAATAATGGTATCACGCAGAAATTATGCTGCTATTACAGCTGTAATGGCAATTATCTTCTTCTTGTTTCAGTTTTTAAATATGGCAAAAGATCATTGGAACGATTATAGTGAGAATCAATATGCAGTAGATGTGAATGAACTGTCGGGAGTAGATAATGTTTATGTTGCTTCAGACAGCGATGAATTAGATCAGCAAAGCACAGGACTTATCCCATGGGCGAAGAAAAAGTGTGTAGTCTGCATTGGATCAAATGAGAGCAATACGATGGGAGAAATGATTGGAAATTGGGCACTCTATATGAAGCGAAAGATCAGCTATTATGAATCCATTTCTGCATATGAGAATGCAATTTCCAAAAAGACACAGGATACACCGCAGTTTGTTTTAGTTGATCCTGATTTTATCAACTGGGATGATACAAAACAGATTCGCAGTCTGCAAACATGTGTAGAAAATGGTATTAGTGTAATTTTGGGAAAGCTCCCTGATGCTTCAATAATCGGAAGCCATAAGTTGCTGCGGCGCTTACTGGGAATTGATGAGATTGTACAGGAGAGTGTGACAGGAAATGGTATTCACTTGTACAGTGGTTTTTTGCTTGGTGGAGAAGCAATTTATAAAGCTGATACCGATGAGGAAGAGAAGAATCAAGATATGGATCTTGTATTTCCATGGTATCATTTGACAAACGGAACAAAAATTTATATGAAGGGAATGCTTGAGGATTCAGAGATAGATGTTCAGGAATATCCGCCACTAATTTGGAGAAAGAATTTTACAACAGCATCGGTGTTTGCTGTCATTGGAGATTATATGACAGATGCAACTGGACTTGGCATGCTGACTGCGATGCTTTGTGAGATGCAAAGCTACACGGTGTATCCGGTAGTCAATGCGCAGAATTTTATTGCAGCAAATTATCCGGGAATGGCGAATGAGAACACAGCGGTGCTGCGTCAGATGTATAGTCAGACGATGAGAGGACTATTTCGCGATGTAGTTTGGCCGGCATTTTCTTCAATTAATATAAAAACTTCCTTTTTACTTTCTAGTATGATGACGATGCAGTTTGATTATGCTGATGCAGCGAAACCAAATAGTGATGACGTTCAGTATTACATGGAAGCAGTGAACGAAGAAGAAGGAGAGATGGGATATTCAGTTTACAGTGTATCAGACACATCAGTTTCAGAAAAACTTAGCGAGGACGAAGTATTCTGGAAAAGTACACTGCCAGATTACAAATTTGCATCGTTTTACGTTGGAGAAAGTTCAGATGAAGAGATACAAGAAGCTTTAGATAGTAAATTTTTACAGCAAATACGTACAGTTGTAAAAGGAATTGACGATACAAGTGATGTTATTGGTTATATAAATAATCAGGTAACTAAACAGAATGCGTTGATTGATGGCTATGAGCATACATTCCGTCAGAATTTGAGAATACGAAGTGTTGAGACAGCGCTTGGCTATACTAGCATTCTTGCAGATATAAGCAGAGCGGCATATCCACAGTCAGATGAAGATGGTTGGGAGAAGCTGTCAGAGAAGTTAATGGCAAATACCATTACATACTGGAAGCCATTTTCTGTTTTTTCCGGCACTACGGTATCGCAGAGTGACAGTCGAATACGCCGTTTTTTATCTTTAAATTATGAAGAAGTAGCAAATGAAAGCAACAATAAAATTTTGATTCATGCATCTGAAGGTGATGAAACTGCATGGTTCGTGCTAAGGACAAATGGTGAAGTTATATCAGATGTAGCTGGCGGTACATATGAAGAAATAGAGGATAATGTCTGGTTGATTGGTATGGAAGAATCAAGCATATTAATCACATTAAAGCCGTCTAACACCTTATTCTATTATGAGTAAAGAATTTAATTAGTACGGAAAAACAGGCATTAGGAAAGGAGTTGTTATATGAGGGTATGTATTGTAGCAGAGGGATGCTATCCGTTTGTAGTCGGTGGTGTATCCAGCTGGATACACAGCATGATCCGCTTATTTCCCAATACAGAGTTTGTCATCTTGGCGATTGCGGCAAATCGCTCGCTGAGAGGCAAATATGCATATGAGTTGCCAGAAAATGTTTCCGAAGTTTATGAACTGTATCTTCAGGATGTGGATTGGAGTAAAAAGCATCGGCGCAGGCAGCGACTGAAAAAAGAACAGTATCGGGCACTTCGAAGCCTGATACTGGATCAGGATGTTCAATGGAATGTATTGTTTGATCTTTTTCAAAAAAATGATGTTTCGCTCAATGATATATTGATGGGTGAGGATTTTCTTCATGCAGTAACAGATTGTTATAATTTGAAGTACAGTCAGCTTGTTTTTTCTGATTTTTTGTGGACTATGCGTTCCATTTATTTGCCGCTTTTTATTACCTTTCAGATGGAACTGCCAAAGGCTGATTTGTATCACTGTGTTGCGACTGGATATGCAGGGGTGCTTGGAAGCATGGCAAAGCATATCTACGGCAGCAGACTTCTAGTCTCGGAGCATGGAATATATACACGTGAACGAGAAGAGGAACTGATCAAGGCAAAATGGGTAAATGGAATTTATAAGAACATTTGGATTGACCAGTTTCGAAAAATGTCTAAGCTTGCCTATCAGGAAAGCAGTCTTGTTACAAGTCTTTTTGAGCAGGCGAGACAATTACAGATTGAGCTTGGATGTCCACCAGAAAAAATAGCGGTTACGCCGAATGGAATTCGTGTAGAAAATCTGCAGAACATCTCAGGAAAGCTGCCCGAGGATGAAGATAAGATCAATATTGGAGCGGTTCTTCGTGTTACGCCGATTAAGGATGTTAAGACAATGATTCAGGCATTTGGTTTTGCGAAAGCAAAGGAGCCACGCTTGAAACTATGGATCATGGGTCCGTGGGATGAAGACGAAGAATATGCGAAGGAGTGTTTTGATTTGGCAGAGGCACTTGATCTTTCAAATGATGTTGAATTTACCGGGCGAATCAACATTAAGGATTATCTAGGACGAATGGATATGACGATTCTTACGAGCATCAGTGAGGGTCAGCCGCTTACTATTCTTGAAAGCTATGCAGCACATAAACCAGTGATTGCAACAGATGTTGGAAATTGTCATGGACTAGTTTATGGAGAAAATGATGATTTTGGACCGGCAGGCATCATCACTCATATCATGAATGTCGAGGAGATTGCACAGGCGATGGTTGAGATGGCTCAGAAAAAGGAAATGCGCCTTGAGATGGGAGAGAATGGATATCGCCGCGTAATGGCAAAATACCGAGTTGAATATATGCAAAAGACATATTGGGAAATTTACAGAGACTTTGCACATAACATGAAGGTTGAGTGGTCAGAGCCGCCGGTGATGGTGCCGGCAGAATAAAAGGAAGGAGAAAAGAAATGGCAGGAATTGGAGTAAGGCTGAATAGAATTTTTGAAAAAAATACGCTGACAACCAATATGATCGGTTTTTTCTACAGTACACTCGTTACAGTAGCTCCGATGTTTGCGATTATCATCAATCTTGTTTTGATGGAATACTTTTTAAAATTCTCGACATTAGGGTATGCACAGCGCGAGTTGTTTTCGTGTACGATTCTCTACACATTTATTTTTTCTTTACTTACAGCATCACCGTTTAATGCAGTGTTATCACGATATATGTCAGATATCATTTATGAAGAACGTTATCAGGATATTTTGCCATGTTATCATATAGGCATGGTTTTAAATATTGCATTGAGCTGCCTTATCGGTATTCCATTTTGCTTGTGGGAACATTTTGTAGGTGGTGTGAGTGTTGCCTATGTGTTTGCAGGATTTTGGTGTTATATTAGTCTTGTATTGGTATTTTACTCAATGATTTATCTGTCAATCTGTAAAGATTATCAGCGAATTGCGCAGTATTATGGAGCTGGAATGCTGTTGGCATTTTTCTTGTCACTATTTCTGCGTTATGTTTTACATTGGGGTATTACACAAAGTATGCTTGCCGCAATGGATGCAGGTTTTTTCTTGACAGCAGTGCTTGAGAATGCATTGATTAAACGGTATTTTAGAAAAAATAGCAACCGTTACAAGCCAGTACTGGCATATTTTAAAAAGTATTGGCAGCTGGTTGTCACAAATTTCCTCTACATCTTGGGCTTATATATTCATAATTTTGTGTTCTGGAAAACGGATATGAAGATGGTAGTAGTAAACAGCTTTGTCTGTAATCAGCCATATGATATGGCATCGTGTCTTGCGATGTTTACAAATATTTCCGCAACTATTATTTTTATTTCCAGAGTAGAGATGTATTTCCATGAAAAATATAAATTGTATTCAGAGGCTGTTATTGGCGGCAGAGGAGCTGATATACAGAATACAAAAAAACGAATGTTTCGTCAGTTAGCGAGTGAGCTGATGACGCTTGCACGAATTCAGTTTATTATTTCAGTAGTAGTTTATTTGATTTGTATTGTTGTTTTGCCAACAATTGGAATTTCAGGTTTAACGATGAAGATTTACCCATCATTAGCTATTGGATATTTCATATTGTTTCTGATGTATTCGGCAATTATTTTTCTTTACTATTTTAATGACATGAAGGGAGCTGTCTTGACATCAGTGGTGTTCTGCCTTGTCACTTTTGTTGGAAGTATTATTTCAACTCATTTGTCAGCAATATGGTATGGCATGGGAGTAGTGGCAGGTTCGTTTGCTGGTTGGACAATGGCATATTTCAGACTTCGCTGGGTAGAGAAAAACATGGATATGCATATATTTTGCAGTGGCACCTTAATTCCTAGGGGAAAAGGGAAAAAGCCGTCTGCCAAAGCATATGATAGAAAACAAAAGCAGCTGTAAAGACAGAGAGAGGAGAATATACAATGAGCGTAGCAGTACTTTTAAGAATTGGAATTGTTGTAACAGGACTTTTAATTATGTGGCAGTCATTTTATATGCATGCAGTAAAAAAGCTTGCTATTAATTTGGCAGTAGCATGGGAAGGCATTGGTATTGGACTTGTTTTAGTTGGAGCGATTCCAGTGCTGTCGGCATGGTGCTATCAGGTGGGAGAAGGAACTGCGGTGGCTATGTTTCTTGTTGGAGCAGTGGCTGTATGGAGTGGATATGAGCTGAGTATTCAGATTTCAGTCTTATCAATGAAGATGCAGGAAATTGCAATGCAGGTATCTCTTTTGAATCAGGAAAATGAGCGTATGCTAAACAAGCTGTCAGAACTAACTGGTGAAAATACAAGAGATATATAAAGAGGTGTACATATGAGAAAGAAAAAAATATTATTTGTCATTAATACGCTTGGCAGGGCAGGCGCAGAAGTAGCACTTCTTTCGCTTTTTTCAGCGATTGATCCGAACCAATATGAATTATCTTTATATGTCATGATGGCACAGGGAGAAATGAAGGATGCGCTGCCATCATATGTGCATCTGAAAAATCCATATTTCAGTACAGAATCTGTCTTAACAGAGGAAGGACGCCGGGATATGATGAAAACAGTTCTGCGAAAATTTATCCAAAATGGTAAGTGGTTTAAAAAAGCAACCTATATGCTTCGCGTGTGGAAACAGATGCACAAAAATGGAAAAATAATGCCAGATAAAATCTTATGGAGAGTTATATCCGATGGAAGTGAACAATTTGATGAGACTTTTGATTTGGCTGTAGCGTACCTTGAGGGTGCATCTACTTATTATGTGGCAGACCATGTAAAAGCAAGACAGAAAGCGGCATTTGTACATATTGATTACGAAAGCTCAGGATATACACCACTTATGGATAAAGATTGTTACAGACATATGGATCGTATTTTTATGGTATCCGATGAAGTAAAAAAACATTTTATTAAATATTATCCGCAGTATCAGAACAAGGTGGCGGTATTTCATAATATGCTTGATTATAAGAAAATTACAAGCAGGGCAAAAGAATCTGGTGGCTTTACAGATTCGTATGATGGAATACGTCTTCTTACAGTTGGACGTCTAGCATATCAGAAAGCATATGACATTGCTATTGATGCGATGAAGATTATAAAAGACTCAGGCTGTAAGGCGAGATGGTATGTGCTGGGCGAAGGCAGTGAGCGCGAAATGTTGGAAAAAAAGATTGCGCAGTTTGGTTTGCAAAAGGACTTTTTGCTGCTTGGAGCGGTGGAAAATCCGTATCCATATTATGTGCAGACAGATATTTATGTGCATGCAACACGATTTGAGGGAAAGAGTATTGCCATTCAGGAAGCTCAGATTCTTGGCTGTCCGGTTATAGCATCGGACTGTAATGGAAACAGAGAGCAAATTGAAAATGGTATAGATGGTATTTTGTGCAGTTTAACGCCAGAAGCAATTGCTGACAGCATAAAAGAACTCATAGCAGATCCAAAGAAGCGTGAAAAATATGCAAAGCGAGCACAAAACAGAAATACACAGAACAAGGATGAATTAGATCTGTTACTTAAGATGACAAAATAGGGGGATAAACGACATGAAAGAAAAAGAAGTGCTGATAATTATTCCTGCTTATAATGAAGCAGCCAATATTGGAAAAGTGCTGGATCAGCTAGAAAAGCCGGAAATATCAGACATTGCAGATATTCTTGTTATGAACGATGCATCCGTAGATGCCACAAATTGGCTTGTGAAGGCGAGAGGTCATGCGCTTGTTACTCATGTGTTTAATCTTGGATATGGAAGTGGAATCCAACTTGGATATAAGTATGCGGTGCGAAGAGGATACAAATACGTAATTCAGATGGATGCAGATGGACAACATGATGTTTGCAATATTCCACTGCTTTATAATAGATTGCGCCAGAAGGATGAGGATGGCCGTTATCCAGATATTGTGTTGGGTGCGCGCTTTATGGACGGAAGCGGGGAATACCAGATTTCTGCTGCGAAGCGTCTGGCATTTCATTTGTTTCGCTTTATGATGCGAATTGCAGCAGGACGAAATATTGCGGATCCTACCACAGGACTTCAGGGGCTTAGCCGAAAAGCGGTGATGTATTATTCCAAGTATAATCATTTTGATGACAAGTATCCTGATACTAACATGATTATGCAGATGCTGCTTTTAAAATTTAAAATCGTAGAAGTTCCAGCAGTTATGCATCCTAGAACAGCGGGTGTCAGTATGCATTCTGGTTTAAAGCCGATCTGGTACATGCTTCGAATGTTTTTCTCTGTACTTGCCGTTATTTTCCGCTGTAAGGTTTTAAAGGTAGATGAAAATGCGGGACTGGAGGATATTGATGCAAAAATGGATAAGCTTAAGCAGGAGGAGCGTAAGATGGAAGAATTGCATCATACAGAACGAAAAAAAGCAGAATTAAAAAGCCAAAGTTAAAAGCAGGGTTATAAAATATGAAGATAAAAAGTCTCTTTAAAAATAGCTTTTTTAGCCTCCTTTCTCAGTTGATTCTTTTATTGTTTGGTTTTTTGAGCCAGCGTGCAATGAATCTGTATCTGGGAACTGAGTTGGTGGGAATGAATGGTGTCATTTCCAATGTGATTGCCATGCTTTCAGTGACTGAGCTTGGCATATCAACCGCCATTGTTTATCATTTATATAGTGCGCTTGTGAATAAGGATGAACAAGAAATAGCAGCTTTGATGAATCTATATCGCAAAGCGTATTATATGTTTGCAGTCATTCTAGCTGTGCTAGGGTTAATGATTACGCCTTTTGTTCATCTATTTATGAAAAATGAAAGCTATTCGATTGGATATGTGCGTGTGCTGTATCTTTTATGGCTGTTTCGCACAGTTATTTCCTATCCGCTCTCCTATAAAAAATCGCTTTTGATCGCAGATCAAAATGAGTATATTGTCAGTATCGTTACAATATTGACAAATATTATTGGCTATTCAGCTATTATTTTATTTGCGACATTTACAAGAGAGTATCTTCCAGCGCTTGCTGCAGGAATTATTGGTGATACTGTACTGAATCTTTGGGTAAATCATTATGTGGATTGTAAGTATCCATTTCTTGTGAAAATGAAAAAGGAGAAACCAAAGCAGGAGCTTGTTTCAAAACTGTTTAATGATTTGAAAAATGTTTTTGTATCAAAGCTATGCATGAATCTATTAAACGGAACAGATAATCTGATAATCTCAGGATTCATAAATATCACTACAGTAGGAATTTTTAGTAACTATGGTTTGATTACGCGTTCAGTAAGCAATATTATTCGGGCATTGGCATCGAGTATTCAGCCAGGAATTGGAAATATGTTTGTGGAATCAGATAGTGAAAAAAATTACCGCGTTCTCAGGCAGATGACCTTTTTATTTTTCTTAATTGTGGCAGTGGCTGCATGTGGACTATATGTGTTGATTGATCCATTTGTTGAGGATATCTGGCTGAGTGCTGATTTCCTATGGGATCCGGCATCTGTATTTTTATCGGTTACAGCATGTGTGTTACTGGGAATTGGGCAGCCAATTACGGTGGTAATGGATGTGAGCGGATTGTTTAATCGGGAGCGAACGCTTTCCATTATTACAGCAGTTGTGAATCTTGTAGTTTCACTTGCGCTGGTCATTCCATTTGGTACAGTAGGTGTACTTCTTGGAACATGTCTTGCATATCTAATTCAGATTATTTACCGCATTGTCGTATTTTTTGGCGAGTATATAAAGATGGATGCAAAACGATATGTTTTTGATCTTTTGGAATATACGATTTTGTTTGTAGTTGAGGTGTGGTTGTCTAAGTTTGCAGTCGGACTGATGTATAGTCATTCTTTTTTATCTTTTTTAGGAGCGGTAGGAATATGTGTTGTTATTCCGATGGGAATTAATGTTACACTTTTTTACAAAAGCAGCCGTTTTAAAAGTTTGACGCAAATATTTTCAACTGTAAATAAAAAAAAGATTATATTATAAAAGCTAGAAGGGAAACTCTGGTTATGGAAACTCAAAAATATAGACATATGATTTCGGTTGTTGTCCCAGTATACAACGCACAGGAGTATTTGGCAGTAATGATAGAAAGTTTACTGAATCAAAGTTATGCAAAGTGGGAATTGATTCTTGTTGAGAATGGGTCAAGAGACGGAAGTTTTGAAATTTGTACAATGTATGAAAAGAAGGATAGAAGAATTTGTGTTGTGCAGGAAAGAAAAAAAGGGGTATCTGCGGCTAGAAATAGTGGATTAAAAATGGCAAGAGGTGAGTATATCTTATTTGTAGATGCTGATGATTTTTTGCCGGATTCCAATGTACTAGAGCGGTTTGTGACTACAATACAGCTTACGAAAGCGGATATTGTAGTTGGAAATTATGTGAGACTGTGGAATGGACAGCAGCTTAAAGCAGTCAGTCATGAAGCTTTTTCAAAAGAAAATCCAGATTCAGAAGATTTCCGTTTTCAAGGCTTTTTCTCAGTTGGAACACTTTCTTATGCATGGGGAAAGCTTTATAGAAGTCAATTTTTAAATCAGAATAAACTTTATTTTGAAGAAGTTTCATATGCAGAAGATAAACTTTTTAATATGAAGTGTTACTTGAATAATCCTAAATATGCATTTTTGCCAGATGCTGTATATGTTTATAGAAAAAATGATCAGTCTGTTTCATTTCGTTATCGGGCGGATTCAAGAGAATGTTGGCTTACGATCGCCTATAAATTGAGATATTTTTTTAGAAAATATATGTCTGCAGATGAAAGAAAGAAATATCAAGGACTGATCTATTATTTATTATTTTTTGCGTGCTTTTTTGATGCAAAAATGGAATATGTACAAAATAGGCATTCATTACGCGCTGTTGTGAAGTTGCTAAAAGCATATCAGACCGATCCACTTGTCAATGAAACTTTTGTACGGCTTACACACAATTTTTATACAGGGAAGCTGTCTAGTCGATTTTGGAAAATTATGATAAAAGGATTTTGTATTGCAATGAGACTTCATCTGTATTATGGCTTGGCAATTGGAATAAAGCTGTTAATTGACATAAGAGTAGATGAACGTTTGTCAGATACCGGATTAAGAGAGTGAAAGGAGAAAAGTGGTGCATCAGAATACGTCAGAATCAGCGATGGTGAGTGTAATTATTCCAGTATACAATGTGCAAATGTATTTGGCTGAGTGTGTTGATTCAGTGATAAATCAAACATATAAAAATCTGGAGATTATTTTGGTGGATGATGGATCAACAGATGAAAGTGGTAAAATCTGTGACCAGTATTCTGAAATAGATAGTCGAATTCATGTGATTCACAAGAAAAATGGAGGGTTGTCAGATGCAAGAAATGTGGGATTGGATTATGCAGTAGGCGAATATATTTTTTTTCGTAGACAGTGATGATTTTATTGCACGAGGGACAATAAAGAGTCTCTTTGATAGATTGGTACAAACAAATACTGATATGGCAATGTGCAATATTCAATATGTGGATGAGCATGGGAAAGCAATGAGCAAACAGGATTTTTTTCGTGACTTTCAGATAAAAAATAATGTTTGGACACAGGAACAGTTTTGGAATTGCTGCTATAGAAGAGGTCATATCGTATGCACTGTACAGTGGAATAAGTTATATGTAAAAAAAATATTTGAAAATTTAAGGTATCCAAATGGAAAAGTGCGCGAAGATGAGTTTATGATTCATCATATTATAAACAGATGCAATCGGATTGCATGTGTGAATAAAAAGATGTACTATTATCGTCAGCATACAGGCAGTATTATGGGAAATGCATACTCAATTAATCAGTTAGATATTATTGAAGCTTATATAGAGAGAGAACGAAGCTTCAGAAAGAAGGGAAAGTTTTTACTGGCGGAGAAAACATTAATTCGAGCAATTTTATTTTTGGAATGGTTTGAGATTGGCATGAAACATATTCCCCAAATAGATGAACGCTATTTGAATATGAAAAAAATAGTTTGTCGGGAATGTAAGATTATAATTCGAAGTCAAAGCACTGTTTGCTTTCGACTGTTGTTCTGGATGTACTCCCAAAATATGCTTCCATATAAGCTACTTAGAGCAATTTACTGGAATGTCAATCGAATAAAAAGAAAAACTGCATTGCTAATTTCAGAAAAAACATTAGCAAAGTCGAGAAGAAGCAAAAGAAAAAATGATATATATTATTAATGTTGTCTTTTGCGTAAAAACGACATAAGTTTCCAAAAACAAGGACGGAGGGGACGTAAAAAAAGCCATAAAGAAGATGTAAAACGGTAAATTGGGTTTTTGACATTAACAAATTTACCATTATGGACAAAGGCGGTCAGCTTGCCGCGAACTTGGTCCGCGCGAAGTGGGCCTTCGATTTCAGTCTGGTTATCACCGACCATATAAAAGGAATTATTTGTGATCTTCCAGATACGGTGCAGCACAAGAATACTTTTGTCGCGGCGATACAAAATGACATCTCCGCGTTTAAGAGAAGAAAAGTCAGTGCGCTCAATGCAGGCTTCATCACGTCCAGGAACGAAGAGAGGATACATGCTGGTACCTTGTGGCTTAATTCGTATGACATTTCCCTGTTTGAGTAGTTGCTCGATATCCAGTGTAAAAGAAGAATCAGTTGTTTGCTCTGACTTGTTGTTATGTAAGTGGTTCATATTGAGTACCTCCAGTAGTCATAGATGCAGCTTAACGCGTATATTCGCATCGTTAATCGGGGCTATGCCCATAAACTGTAAATATGTAACTAGTATATCATAAATGCGCATAAAAATGGAATTGACATCTTAAAAGAAAGTGATATACTTAAAAAAGAAAAGCTTTTACAAATAAAAACAGACTTTAAGGGAGGAGAAAATGATGGAAAAATATTCAAAACCAATGGTAACTGTTGATCAAGGACTTGCAGAGGGTGTGTACGCGGATAGTGGTGCTGGATGTTATAAAGCATCTGCGTATATTCATCAGACACCAGGTATAGGCAGAGGTGATTATAGAATTCAGGTAAATGGACAACATCATGCGGATCATACAAAGGAAGCACAGACACTGACGATTTCCTTTAACCAACCTGTTACCTATAGTAGTTCAAATGGAACATTGGCTGGTGCAACTACGGGAACAACATTAACAATCAATTACACATATCATCAAAACCCAAATGATAACATTGGATTAGGTGATTTAGTTGTAACATCTGATGCAGGCTTGGCAATCACAGGTGTATCAATCACTGATTAAGCATTGATTACAAAAAATAAGTAAATAAATTTAAGGGGCTGTTGTTGTCTGTCAACGATAGTCCCCTTTTTTGATAAGGAGCAAGGATAGGATGTGGATAAAACGTCAGGAAGGATATTGCCTGAAAGAGATTGCAGGTGTGCATTATCTTCTTCCATATGGACAAAAGGTAGCAGATCAGAGAAAGGGAATTGTATTAAATGAGACAGGTGTCTTTTTGTGGAATGAATTGAAAACATCAATGACGGATGATGCGCTTGCAGAAAAATTAGTTCATTACTATTCTGCGGATGGCGAAGCGGCTAATGAAACTCAAGATGAGATTCAAGATCAGACTAAAGACAAGATTCAAAATCAGATGCAAGATCAAATTCAAGATCAAATCCGACAGGATGTAAAGCAGTTTGTTCAGGAATTATTGTCATTGGCGATTTTGCAGGAATGTTTGCGTCCTTGTTGTGCAGAGGACGCGAATGATGCAACTTGCGTATATCCGACCAAAGAGCCGTTTGTTGAGTGTCTGGAGATTGCAGGAATGCGCATTGCGCTGTATGGTTCACGGGAATTGATTTCATCCCAGTTTGATGCATTTTTGAAAGATTGCTCAAGTGCACAGGGAAAATCAAAAAGTGAATTGCAAACAGAATCACAGATCAAAATGCAAATTAAAATGCCAGTGCAAATGCAAATAGAAATTTTGCAGAGAACCACGTCATTTCACCCGAATGGAAAAACACTTATCAGAAATGAAGAGTTGGTAGTTTGCGAGAATGAGCAGGGATACATCATACTATTTCCATCTATGAATCAAATTCGAGAGGCACATATGACATCTGATGGACGTTTTGCTCAGATTTATGTGAATGGGTTGGATAAGGAAAAAACAAAAGAGGAGCTTTTCCATGCAATTCGCCATTTCTTTTTATTCTTTGCTCAGAGACAGGGCTTTTTTGCGATTCATTCAGCATCCATTCTTTATCGAGATCAAGTATGGCTTTTTTCGGGTCATTCTGGAATGGGTAAAAGTACACATACAAATCTTTGGAAAGAACAATTTGGCACTGAAATCATAAATGGTGATTTAAATTTGATTGGATGGAGTAATGGTGAGCAGACTAATATTGGACAAAATGTAGATAAACCAGATTCAAAGGGACATCCAATCGTATACGGAATGCCATGGTGTGGTACATCTGGCATTGCATCGACAAAATCGTATCCGCTTGGAGGAATAGTTCTTTTAGGGCGTTCAGATAATGATCATTTTGAGTCATTGACGAATGATCAGAAAATTGTGCGCGTGATGCAGCGGATGATTTCACCAGTTTGGACAGAAGATATGCTTGAGACAAATTTAAAATGCGCAGCTAAGCTGGCAAAAGAAGTGCCGATTTACTATCTGCTTTGTACGAGGGAGCCGTCAGCTGCACAGGTAATGAAAGCACAAATTGATCAGAAAGAAATACGTAGAATGAAGGAACAGGACTCCATTGATCGGGAGGAAATGCAGCGGTGAATCAGAAACTAAAGCTTATTAAAAAATATCTTCAAAAGGATAGCTTGCGCAAGCTGACTCGTCAGGGCTTATGGATTGGCAAGTATGCCAGACGTTACTGGAAGGCAATGGTGCTGTACACGCTTCTTGGTGTTATGGGTACGGGTGTTTCACTTGTATCTAGTTTAATCTCAAAAGATCTGGTTGATATTATAACAGGTCATGAGACGGGGCGATTAATCAGTACATTTGCGGCAATGATTGGATTTTCAATTGGAAATATTTTGGTAGCACAGGCATCAGGCTATGCGTCTACACTCATTAACCTGAAGGTGGATACCGAAATAAAAAATGATATTTTTGCGAAGATGATGGTTACTGATTGGGAATCGCTTACTACATATCATACTGGTGATCTTGTGACAAGGTGGAGTTCAGATGCATCAAACATTGCAAGCGGTATTTTAAACTGGATTCCTAACCTGATCATTTATACAGTTCGTTTTATCAGTGCGCTTGCAATTGTAATTTACTATGATCCGACATTTGCAATATTTGCATTGCTTGGAATTCCATTTAGTGCATTGCTGTCAAAGCCGCTTTTAAAGCGTATGAGTAAAAATAATCAGCGCAGTGCGCAGATGAATGCAAAGCTATATGGATTTAATCAAGAGACTTTTTCGAACATTCAGACAATCAAAGCCTTTGATCTTATTAAATTTTATATCGAAAAATTGGGTTCTCTTCAAAAAGAATATATTGGAATGCGCCTTGAGTTTCAGAGAATGTCAATTCTTACTTCTATTTTGATGTCTATCATTGGTTTTATTGTGTCATACAGCTGCTACGGATGGGGAATTTACCGTGTATGGAGTGGGGTAATCAGTTATGGTACAATGACAATGTTTTTATCATTATCAGGTACATTGACAAGTTCAGTAAATTCACTTGCAGGCTTAATCCCGTCAGCAGTATCACTTACGATTTCAGCAGGACGTCTAATGGATATTGTAGAGATGCCGCAGGAAGATTATAGTCATGATAAAGAAGTGGAAGTGTTTGAAAAAAAATATCGAATGGGAGGTATGGGACTCGTTGTAGAAGATATGGGGTATACCTATCATACTGGAACAGAGGTATTTAAGCATGCTTCGATGCAGGCATTTCCGCATGAAGTTGTTGCTCTTGTAGGTCCTTCAGGTGAAGGAAAAACAACGATGCTTCGTTTGATACTAGCACTTCTTTGTCCAAAAGAAGGCCGTATGTGGGTATGCGCTGAGGAAAACAGAGAAGAAAAGATTTTACTTAGCGCATCGGCAAGAAAGCTGTTTTCTTATGTTCCGCAGGGAAATACAATGTTTTCAGGGACAATAGCAGAAAATCTGAGAACGGTAAAACCAGATGCATCAGATGAAGAATTGATTGAAGCATTAAAGCTTGCCTGCGCATGGGATTTTGTAGAGAAGCTTCCTGATGGAATAAACAGTGCAGTAAAAGAGCGCGGCGGTGGATTTTCAGAAGGACAGGCACAGCGTTTGTCAATTGCCAGAGCACTTCTTCGAAAATCTCCAATATTGCTATTAGATGAAGCAACATCCGCTCTTGACGTGGCAACGGAACGCAGAGTAATTAGAAATATTATGGCCGATACATATCCACGAACCTGCATTGTAACAACACACCGCCCAACTGTATTAAATATCTGTGCAAGGGTATATGCAATAAAAGATAAGAGCTGCAGGGAATTAAAAGAGCAGGAGATAGAGCAGATGATAAACGAGTTTTAAAACAAAGCCGCACTTCTTTTGGCAGAAGTGCGGCTTTGAATTTGCAAAAATTAGTTTACAGAGTAAGTATATCCAGTCATCTGAAGATCATCAATGCTGGTACCATGGTTCAGGTGAATACCAATTGTAAGCGAATTTGTTACTGTGCTTGCAAATGTAAATGTAGCAATCTTTCCTGACCAAGATGTCTGAACAGAAGCATTATCTGTTTCAACCTGATCAACAGTATCATTAAATGTAATATTTAATGTAATAGTACCGTTAAGATTTTCCCAGCTAGCCATAGCCAGTCCCTTACCGCCGTTTGTGCCCCAGCGATCCCATACACCATTATAAGCTACAGTTAAAGTTCCCTGAGATGAACCACTTGCTGCATAAACACCCTCAGCTAAACCAGAATCAACAGTGATCATTGGCTTTTTATAAGTTCTCATAATAGTTACCTCCAGTAAGAATTAAGAAAAATAAAAGATGAAATACCCACTGGCCGGAGTGTGTTCTCGGGATATTCAGTGTGAGACCGGACACCTCCGATACAGTATTTTGAAAAAACAAAACAGCCATACTCTTCCCAGAACCAGTGGACAATTGCATTTTAGCATGAGCCATTTTAAATGTCAATTTCTATTAAAAAAAAATAGAAAAAAGTTGAAAAAAGTGGTTGACAAACCCTTTAAAGGGTGGTATTATAGTCAACGTTGCAGCGAGAGACAACACTGAAACAACAGCAATAACTTAGAGATAGTTAAGTTAATTGAATAAATTGATTCTTTTAAAAGGACGGTTGAAGCAATTGAAACTTAACAAAAATAAAGTTAAAAAAGTTGAAAAAGTGCTTGACAAACGCAAGCGACTGTGATATATTAGATGAGCTGTCGATGAGACGGCAAAGAAAAATCACAAAGAACCTTGATAATTGAACAGTATAACCAACCCTGAAGATTTCTTGAAAAGCCGGATCACGAAAGTGGTCAGGCGAGTGAAATTTTTAGCGTAGTATAAACTACAACCTATAAAAACAGTAA
>OHXK01000262.1_pt1 | contig 26004 bp, 19 predicted proteins | sample 1579921 | NCBI WGS metagenome assembly OHXK01 (sample SAMEA3882551, study PRJEB24775) | human gut metagenome | biome: human-associated habitat; feature: intestine environment; material: feces | place: Netherlands | collected 2009/2010 | reverse complement strand
TGCTTTTAACGAACCGTCCATGCTTCTGCACAGATCGGTGTGTCAGCATTGACAGTAATGGTTCCGCAGGTACGGTCATCAGGCAACTCCCAGTAGGCAATGACGGTATCCTGTTTAGCAGAAAGCTCCAGAATGCCGCGGTCAGCAATCAGATGAAGCTCTGTTAAGCCAGCAGGAAGCTGGGTGGCTTTATCTGCACATGTAAAGATACCGGTTGCTGCATCATAGGCGCAGACATTTCCTAAAATGGAGAAGGAAACTTTGCCGGTGCTGCCAAGGGATACGTCAATGCCAACTGCTGCAGGAGAAGTCAGCTCTGCCTGGCAGGATGTGGTGTCAGCTGCGTGGAAGAGTGTGTTCGCTGCTTTTTTTGCATCAAACCATTCATGAACAGGATGCTGTGCAAGAATCCATTCACCATCCTGCTTGATCAGCTCAAGTTCACGGGGCAACGTCAGCATGCCGGTATAGAGACGTTCCGGATTCTGGGTGCGCAGCCACTGAATCAGTACGATGCGGTCAGGTGCGTTATTATAGGTTTGTCCGGCATAAGCGATTTCTGTATAGGAAGCACGTTTGCCGGCGCTGTAGTTGGTAAAGCGGAAGCCGTCAAAATCGCCGATAAAGTATTCACTGGAAGCAGTATAGAAAATCCATTTTTCAGTGCCGTCCGGCGCAGAAATCGGGCGCAGATCGGGGCATTCGTTGGCAGTTTCAAAAGTCAGTTGCTGAGTGATCTCCCAGTGGAGCATATCTGTGGAACGAAGGATGGCATATTCCGTGCCTTTTAAGTAAAGGGACATGATAAATGCTTTGGATTTTTCGTGCCAGTAAACCTTGGGGTCACGGTTGTCTGTTTTGATAAACGGAACAACTGCTCCCGGAAGCTTCTGCAGAGTGAGACCATGATCGGTGCTGTATGCCGTGTGCTGGGTGTAGTCTTTTCCCTCGCTACAGGCGCTGTCATGGCTGCCGCCGGCTGCGGTATAGAAGAACAGGAGTGCATCCTTGGGAAGACTTCGATAGAGGTTGCTGTCAGCAGCTGCCTGAATTTCATCCCTGTGCTCGTTTGTCAGACCGCAGCCGGAGAAGATGGTTCCCTCTTCATCCGGAAGCATGGCAACAGGAAGCCGTGTCCAGTGGAGCAGGTCGGTACTGGTGGCATGTCCCCAGCTCATATTGTTCCAATTGACACCGAAGGGATTGTGCTGATAATATAAGTGATAGGTTCCATTGTCGTAAACAAGACCATTTGGATCGTTGATCCAGCCTGCGTTGGCTGTAAAGTGGACAGCCGGATGCACTTCGCTGGAGACAGGAAGCTCGTCAGTCTGAGTGACTGCATCTTCAAAACCTGCAGGAAACTCTGCAGACAGGGTCAGCGTGCGTCCCATCCATTCAGAAACTGGCAGAGGGGAAAGATATTCGTAGGAATAGGTTCCGTTGTCTGCAGCGGCTTCTCCGAAAGGAAAATAAACACATAAAAGAAGCTTTTCGCCGTCAAAAAGTTTCAGGACCCTGGTATCTTTCGGGTGGGATACAACCGGAAGACAGAGAAAAGGATGCTTAATTGTAAGCTGCATATGGAAATCCTCCAATTTTTTTCTTCATCATAAAATGAATGGCGGAAAAAAGTCAATATGGGAAGTGTGGAAAGTACTGTGGGATATCACAGAAAATTGTGAAATAAAAAAGAAGGGTAGAAAACAGGATGAAAACAAAAGGCAAATCCGGTGTTATGGATATGACGCAGGGAAATATGGCGATGCTGATCTTAAGCTTTGCATTGCCGTTGATGTTGGGAAATGTATTTCAACAGTTTTATACGGTGGCTGATACGGCCATTGTGGGAAAAATACTTGGAGTGGATGCGTTGGCAGCACTCGGCACTGTAGAGTCGATAAACTGGCTGGTTCTGGGGACCATTCAGGGAATCACCCAGGGCTTTGGCATCCTTGTTTCCCAGCAGTTTGGTGCCAAAAAAGAGGAGGCGCTTCAGGAAACCATTTTTCATGCGTCTTTTCTGGCAGTAGTGGCGGCGATTTTATTTACCGTTGGTATTCTGATCGGATTACCTGGTTTGGTCGGGATTTTACAGGTTCCTGTTGATATTCGCCCGATCTGTCTGGACTATTTGTATGTGCTCTTTGGTGGTATTCCGCTGATGATGCTCTATAATTTTACTGCGGCTATGCTGCGGGCGTTTGGAGACAGTAAAACACCTCTGACAGCATGTGTTATCGCAGCGCTGTTTAATATTGCGCTGGATTTATATTTTATCCTGGAGCTTGGCTGGGGTGTAAAGGGTGCAGCGCTTGCAACTGTGATCGCCCAGACCCTTGCTTCTGCATATTGTCTGTGGAAGCTGTGCCGGATCGAGGTGCTTGCAGAAAAAAGGAAGGCCGCCAAATGGAGACTTCATGCCGGACTTTGCGGGAAGCTGATCTATCTTGGATTACCGATGGCATTTCAAAACCTTGTGATCGCCATTGGAGGCATGATCGTGCAGACTGTGGTAAATAGCTTTGGCGTTGCATTTATCGCAGGCTACACGGCGACGTGCAAGCTTTATGGTATCCTTGAGGTGGCAGCGACCTCCTATGGCTTTGCAATGGTTACCTACACGGGTCAGAACCTCGGTGCGGGAAAAACAGACAGGATCAAGGGAGGAACCAGAATCGGTGTTTTGATCGGCGTGCTGACTTCCTTTGTCATTACCGGACTGATGTTTCTGTTCGGACGAAATATTCTGGGACTTTTCATCTCTGCAGATGCAGCCCAGGGCAGTCAGGCTGCGGTGGTTGCATGGCGCTTTTTGCGGATTATGAGCAGCTTCTTATGGATACTGTATATTTTACATATCGTCCGCAGCGTGATCCAGGGAATGGGAAATACCGTGATTCCGCTTGTATCCGGAATTTTTGAATTTATCATGAGAACCGGTGCGACGCTGATTTTACCAGTGCTTTTTGGAGAAAATGGAATTTTATTCGCAGAGGTGCTGGCATGGATGGGCGCCGATCTGGTGCTGATTCCGGAATACCTTTATATGCGAAAAAAGCTGCTTTCGGGCAGATCGGACCAAGGTGATGTTCAAAGCGCAGTTTGAAGTTCTGAGAAAGAGAAAAACCAGCCCTACGGCGGGAGGTTCTGACAGGAAGCTCCTGTGCCGCAGGGCTGGTTTTCTTTCAACGCCGGTTTTGCTGGTAATAGCTTAAGAAGTCCGCAATTTTGTCCGCAGATTCCTTAAGTACCTCGATCCGGGGCAGATATACGACCCGGAAGTGGTCAGGCTGCTCCCAGTGGAAGCCTCCGCCATGGATGAGCAGGATTTTTTTGTCGCGCAGAAGATCGAGGGCAAACTGTTCGTCGTTGGTGATATGAAACTTTTTGACGTCGAGCTTCGGGAACATGTAAAAAGCTGCTTTCGGTTTTACAACGCTTAGTCCGGGAATGTCCTTTAATGCCTGATAAATGCACTCGCGCTGCTCATAAATCCGTCCGCCGGGCGTTAAATAATTGCTGACGCTCTGGTAGCCGCCGAGAGCAGTCTGGACGATGGATTGCGCGGGAACATTGGAGCACAGGCGCATATTAGAGAGCATGCGGATGCCTTCGATATAGTCCTGTGCGATGGCTTTGTTGCCGCTTAAAATCATCCATCCAATTCGAAAGCCTGCGATCATGTGGGACTTGGACAGACCGCTGAAGGTGACACAGAACAGGTCGGGAGCCAGGGATGCGATGGAAATATGCTCGCCGCCGTCCATGACCAGTCGGTCATAAATCTCATCGGAAAAGATGATCAGATGGTGCTGACGCGCGATTTCTACGATTCCTTCCAGAACTTCCTTCGGATAAAGCGCGCCGGTCGGATTGTTGGGATTGATGATGACGATCGCTTTCGTGTGGCGCGTGATCTTTTTTCGAATGTCGGCAAGGTCAGGATACCAGTCTGCCTGCTCGTCGCAGAGATAATGGACGGCTTTGCCGCCTGCAAGCGTTGCGCAGGCAGTCCAGAGCGGGTAGTCGGGGGAAGGGATCAGGATTTCATCCCCGTCGTCCAGCAGGGCGGACATGCTTAAATTGATCAGCTCGCTGACACCGTTTCCCGTGTAGATATCCTCGATGGTGACGTTGGGGATATTTTTTAGCTGTGCATACTGCATGATTGCTTTGCGGGCTGCAAACAGTCCCTTAGCGGGAGAATAGCCTTCGCATTCCGTCAGCTGCTGGCGCATGTCGTAAATGACTTCATCGGGAGTGCGGAAGCCGAAGGGGGCGGGATTGCCGATGTTCAATTTTAAAATCTGAACGCCGGAGGATTCCATCCGTTCAGCTTCATCTACAACCGGACCGCGGACATCGTAAAGAACATTGTTCAATTTGGAAGACTTTTTAAACAGCGTCGGCTGGGAAGCAGACGGAGCGGAAAAGTCTGAACCATCCTGACGGGAAGAAGATTTCTTCTGAACCGAATCGGAACGTTTGGAGAATACAGAAGATTGAACTGAACCTGCGGCGGAGAAACCGTTGACCGTGTCCGGATGAGAATTAAAATTGAACTCGCTCGAAAGCTTCGTACTGCCTGAGTTCAATTTTTCTGAACTAAAATCCTGTGCAGAACCGGTGCGCCCTGCCAGCCAGTCTGCATCGACCTGGAGGGCATCTGCAAGAAACTGCAGGATCTCAGCGCGGGGCATGGTTTTGCCGTTGACATACTGGCTGATGTGGCTTTTGCCGAGCTTTAAATTCTGTTCTTCCGCGAGATGTAAAAGATCAATCGGTTTCATTTGCTGCTGATTCATGGATTCCTTTAAACGGGATGCAAAAAGTTCATAGGCTATGTTTGACATAGAAGGCTCCTTTCCTACAAACAATAGAATGCACGCTCTGCGAGCATTCTATTGTCATGAATGATACTTGAACATAGAGTTCAAATTATGAATATAAGTTTAAAAATGAAAAGTAATTTAAATTGAATAAAGTTCAAAAAAACAGAATACGGGATGATCCATAAAAACCGGATACTGTTGAATTGAATTATATCATAAAATTGAAATGGTTCAAGATAAAAAGCGAAAGTTAAAAATTAAACAAAGGGAACATTCGCAGAAAGATTTGCAGGCAAAAAGTCTTTGCCTTTTGGAATGAAATTTGTTACAATACTAACGATATCAGGTAAACAAAATTTGCTGTAAGAAAGTAATACAGCCGGAAAATCTGCCGGTGTCTTTTGAAGAAGACAGGTAAGTCTCCCCGAAGGGAGCCGGGCGGCAGAAAGACGGAAACGATCGTAACAATTATCGTGATGATCCTTATCATAATAAGGTCATAATAAGGAAAACCATGGTGGTCACAGGACGATCCGGATCATGAAGAAAAGAATTGCCAGGAAGGGAATTTGTCTTTCAAAAAGACAGGTTCCCTTTTGTTGTGCAAAATTTCGACGATGGAGCAGGTGCAGTTGAACGAAACCGGTGCAGCGGCGGTACGGCAGCTTTTGACATCAGAATAGATTGCAGACAGGAATAAAGTGATGATAAAGGGAAGTAGACTGGGATTTTCCTATTTCTGGGACGGGGAGAGCATTCCGGTATTTGAACAAGCGAATATAGAGCTGAAAGAGGGCGAATGGACGGCGCTCCTTGGCTGTAACGGCTGTGGAAAGTCCACGCTTGTGCGTCTGATGAATGGATTGCTGCCGCTTCAGGACGGTAATCTTTCTGTAAATGGTATAAATGCAGGAAATCCTGCAAATAAGTGGGAACTGTGCAGGGTATGCGGCATGGTATTCCAGAATCCGGATAATCAGTTTGTTTCTTCTGTGTTGGAAGAGGATATTGCTTTTGGTCTGGAAAACGCTCAGGTTCCGGAACGGGAGGTTACATCGAAAGTGAAAGCAGCGCTGGAACTGGTCGGGTTGGAAGGGTATGAAAAACGTTCTCCGTCGAGCTTGTCCGGCGGGCAGAAACAGCGGGATGCGCTGGCGGGGGTGCTGGCGTTGAACCCGGAGATCCTGATCTTTGACGAGGCGACTTCCATGCTGGACCCGAAAGGACGCCGGGAAGTACTGGCAGAGATGAAAAAGCTGCGCGATTGTGGAAAAACAGTTGTTATGATCACCCATGATGTGGAAGAAGCTGTGTTGGCAGATCAGGTGATTTTGATGGGACGTCCCAATGGACAGAAGGATCCGAATACCGTCCTTGCACAGGGGAGTGTGCGGGAAATTCTGACGGACAGCAGACTGTTGATACAGGCGGGAATTGTACCGCCCATGGCAGTTCGGATGTATGAAGATTTAAAACTGGCGGGAATTGAACTGAACCGATGCCCGCTGACGAAAGAGGAGCTGGCAGAAGCGCTATGCAGATGGAAGTCAGAAAATTAACAGTTGGATATGGGGCAGCCTGGGTGCTGGATCAGGTCAGTCTGCAAATCGGGGCAGGGGAGTTTGTCGGGATCGTCGGGTGCACCGGCTGCGGCAAAACCACGCTGTTAAAGGCGATGGCTGGACTGTTGGAGGTGCAGGACGGAGAAATTCTGCTGGACGGGGAAAATATTTTTTCCAGACGATTCGATCGGGCAGTTCTGCGCAGAAAAGTAGGAATGGTATTTCAGTATCCGGAATATCAGCTTTTCGCACAAACAGTGGAGAAGGATGTGGGCTTCGGACTGAAATACAGCAGACTTAGCCGGGAGGAAAAACAGGAACGCGTCAGATGGGCGCTGGAGCAGATGGGATTTTCCTATGAAGAAATCAAAGATCAGTCGCCGCTTTCTTTATCCGGCGGAGAAAAGCGCAGAGTGGCGATCGCCGGTGTTCTGGCGACAAAGCCGGAGCTTCTGATGCTGGATGAGCCGCTTGCCGGACTGGATCCGATGGCGCGGGAGGTGTTTCTGGAATTTCTGGAAGGACTGACAGGGCAGGGCGTATCAGTTGTAATGGTGTCCCACAATGTAGACGCACTGGCACAGCATGCTGCACGGATCATTGGAATGAAGCAGGGCAAAATTGTAATGGATGGAAGCTGTCAGGAGGTATTGGGAGACAGCAGGGCGCTTCGGACGATCGGACTGCTCGGCAGCGAAGCAGCGCAGACCGCGGAGCTTTTGCGGGCAAACGGTGTGCTGCCGGGCAGCGGGCTTCCCGTTACTTATGAGGCGCTGCGGGACGAGATTATCGGTGCGTTGACTGGGGAAAAAGGAGAAAACAGATGATGCAGATGCCGATGGGGCAGTATCGCCCCGGAAATACATTTTTTCATCGGGCAGATGCGAAAGGAAAGCTGCTGGGGCTGTGCCTGGTGATTGCAGCGGTGATCGTGTCCAAAGGGCTGATTGGCTGTATCGCCGCGGCGGCAGCGGCGCTGACGGTATCGTATCTGGCAGGGATATCCCTGCGGGAGCAGATAAAACAACAAAAAGGGATGTGTCGGTTTTTAGCAGTGATCTTTTTGATGAATGCGTTTTTTTACAGCGGGGAGCATTGCATCTGGAGCTGGTGGATTTTCCGGCTGAGCCGGGAGGGAATCCGGCAGGGGGCGATGGTGGTCGTTCACCTGGTATTGATTTTAGTTTTCTGCATGGTGCTGACTATCACGACAGAGCCGATGGAAATCACGCATGGGCTGGAGGAGCTGCTTTCACCGCTTTCGAAGGTCGGTGTTCCGACGGAAGAAATCGCGATGATTCTGGGGGTTGCAATGCAGTTTATCCCGGTGCTGGGAGAGGAAGCGGAGACAATCCGGATGGCGCAGACTGCACGAGGGGCTCGGTTTGAAAGCAAAAAGCTGACAGAGCGTGCGGCGAGCTTTCTGCCGTTGGTCATTCCTGTGTTTCTGGCAGCGTTTCGTCGGGCGGATGAACTGGCGTGTGCGATGGAGGCGAGAGGTTATCGCGGGCCGGGGCGGCGAACAAAGAAGAAAAAATCACTGCCAAACCGCAACGGGAATGTAGCGATTGCCGCGAGTGCGATTTTTTTGATTATGCAGGCATTCTTGCAAAAATAGAAAAAAATGCATGAAAAATCCCATGATGAAATGCAAATCAGAGGGATGAAATCGAAATGAAAAATTACCGCAGCGCGGTCTGAAAAAAAGTGAGGGACTGCGCAGCGTGTAATAGATATTTTTTTCAAGGAGGAGAAATGTTATGTCTCAAATGTCTCAGGTAAAACGCGCAATGATTACGGCTGTATGTATTGCGCTGTGTGTGGTGCTGCCGATGGCGTTCCATTCCATTCAGAATGCAGGGGCGATTTTTTGCCCGATGCATATTCCGGTACTGCTGTGCGGTCTGCTGGTGGGCTGGCCTTATGGTCTGCTGTGCGGCCTGGCAGGTCCGCTGTTATCCAGCCTGCTGACCGGTATGCCTGCGATGGGTTATCTGCCCTGCATGATGGTGGAGCTTGGCGCGTATGGCCTGCTCTGCGGTCTGTTCATGAAATTTGTGCGCACCGGAAAAATTTATGCGGATCTGTACATCAGCCTTGTTGGCGGTCTGTTGATCGGTCGTGTGATCGCCGGTCTGTTTAGAGCGCTGATCTTTTCGCCGGGCAGCTATTCCCTGGCAGCATGGGCAACCGGATATTTTGTAACCTGCCTGCCCGGTCTGGTGATTCAGCTTGTTTTGGTTCCGAGTATCGTGTTTGCGCTGATGAAAGCCAGACTCGTGCCGATGCGCTATCCTGCAAAGCACTGAATATTGAAACAGAAATAAAATGTCATGTGGTTCCCCCAAATTTCAGACACTGCATTGTCCAGAAAATATGAACGAATTTAGAATATTTTTCGTTTGGTTTGCTGATATAGTTGTGGAAGTGCGGAAAAAATAATGTTACAATAATACTGGTTTAAGAGTGACAAAAACGGGGGGACCAACCAGCGAATGAAAAAAAATACAACGAAAGTGATCAAAGAAGCGAACCAATATCTGGTAATGCAGTGCATACAGGCCTTTGAACCTGTTACGCTGGAAGAAATTGCGGAAAAGACACTGCTGAGCCGTCCTACGATCCTGGAGATCATCAATTCTTTTAAAGAAGAAGGAATTGTAGTAAACGGCGGTTTTCGGGAATCGACAGGAGGACGGCCTCCGCAGTTGCTGTGCATAAATGGAGATTCTGCGTATGCGATTGGAATTGATTTTGAATTTCCGACAATCCGGATCGCACTTGCGAATGCCAAACGTGAAATTGTTGGCAGACGGAAAATCCTGTTTAAGATAGATACGCAGGCAAAAGAGGTTTTGGCGCAGATGCTCAGGGAGCTTGAGCATCTGCTGGAAGAATTTTCCTCTGTGCGGCCCAGGATCGTCGGGATCGGTGTCGGGATTTGCGGAACGATTCGAAAGACAGAAGGCAGATCCCTGCACATCACGAGAATCCGGGGCTGGGAACATGTTGAATTGCAGCGGATTCTGCAGGAAAAATTTCATCTTCCGGTTTATGTAAATAATGACGTGCATTTACTGGCGCTTGTAGAAAAGAAGAAGTATATGCGGGAGGACAATTCGGATTTTGTTTATATTGGAATCCGTTCCGGCATAGGCAGTGCATACATGTATCAGAATAAACTGATGGATGGGGTACAGGGCAATGCCGGTTATATCGGGCATACTGTATTGAATGCAGAAGGTCCGATGTGTGTCTGCGGCAATCGCGGGTGTCTGGATGCCTATGCAGGAGAACTGGCATTGAATCGCAGGTATCAGGAACTGACAAATAGTGAAAACGAGTCGTATTATACAATGCGGGATTTTATGAAGCTGTCCCGAAATGGGGATGCAGTCAGCCAGAAAATTTTAAAGGATGCTGCTTTTTATCTCGGGATCACGATTTCGAACCTGATCAAGATATTGGAACCCAAAATGGTGCTGATTGCAAGCTGTGAGCCGTTAAAGGGGACAACATATTGGAATATCATGGAAGAAACTATAAAAAAATATCACATCAACGAGATGGAAACGAAGCTGGAGCTGAGAGAGGCACAGCTTTTAGAGGATGACTATGCATTGGGAGCATGCTGTTATGTTTTCGAATATTTATTTGAAACGCCGCGTTTGTCCCTGGCAATCTTGTGAGGCACAACAATAGAATGCACGCTCTGCGAGCATTCTATTGTCATGAATAAAAAAAGAAAAGCTGTCCTGTGATGAAAAGCGGATCACAGGACAGCTTTTTTATCGCAAAGAAAATCCAGCTTCTATAGGATAAAAAACGTTTTGCAGGATGGTCAGGTTTTTGAAAGGCTGGTGCTGCAGGATTAGTCAATCTTTCCGGCACCAAATTCAGGGAAATCCGAAATCGTGCGTTCGAATCCTCCGCAGACGTTGGTTGCGCTGACGACGAAAAGAGGCAGCTTTTCATAGCCCTCGTTTATGCACTCGAAGGAGCCGTCGGTTTTGAAACAGGAAACCACGTCTTCTAAGGCGCGGACGGCGAGAGCGGGATTTTGCTGTGCAAGACACCAGATCATCCAGCCGGAGGCAGTTGCCCAGTAAGCACCGTTCTGGTAAGTCTCAGGTTCGACATCGATCAGCAGGCGCTCCCAGTATTGTCCTTTTAAGAGGTGGCGAACCTGACCGCGGTAGACGCAGGCATCATAATTTTTTTCCAGAAAAGAGAGAACCGCCTGTTTTTCGTCCGCAGAGCAGGGAAAGCCGATGTAAAGCATGTACGCCATGCCCCAGATGTCGTACTGATGGCAGTCTTTTGTTGCGGCATAAAAAGCGCCGGCAGCAGGATCAAACAGCAGGGAAAGGGAACGCTCGACAGATTCGGCAGCTTTTGCGAAGCGGTCCGGATTTTTGATGCCGTAGGTTTTGCACATGCGCTCCATCATACGGCAGGCGCGCCAGTAGAGCAGAGATTCCATATAGAGCGTGCCGGTTTTGCCGATGGTATCGGTGAAGCCGTAAGGAGAATGGGGTTTCTGAACGTCATTGTAGACCAGACCGTTTTCCTCGAGGGGCAGCAGAAACAATCCCTGCTCGAGATCGGCCTCCCATTCGGTAAACAGAGGCAGGAAGGCTTCCGGATCCATCCGTCTGGAAAGGCTGTCTACGGTGAAAATCAAAAACGGCGTATTGTCGAGATTCGCTTCTCCGACGGGAGCTGCAGCGATTCCGGCAGCGTAAACAGCCAGACCGTCTGTCGTCACCCGGTCTGGCATCCATCCGTCGGCACGGCGGTGACGGACCGCATAGCGGATGCAGTTTACAATATCCTGATCCGGAATGGCGAAGCCTGCGTATTCCACCATATAGGAAAAATCGCGGAGCCACAGTCCGTCATAGCTGGCGGTTCCGTCCGGGGTATAAATCACAGTGCCGTCTGCAGCTGTGCGGCGGCAGCCATGGACAAGATCGGAGGCGAGAGAACGTAAATATTGTGTTGTATTTGTGTACATTGGTTGAAGTCTCCATTCTGCGGTATATTTTTGTTACTTTAACGTTAAAAGGTGCGGGAGCAGTCGGTCGAGCACCGCTTTGTAGCCGTTTGCGTACATGTGCATCCCCTCTACAGTATATTCTGCTTTCAACTGTCCCTTTTCATCCTTGATGTCATCGCCTACGTCTATGTAGGCTGCACCGACCTCGGCGGCGAGCTCTTTTACCATCTCGTTGGCGCGACAGATACAGTCATTGTTGCGGACTTTTAACACTTCTTTCATGCCTGCATCGGCAACGTCCGGATTGACCGGATAATAGGCGAGCAGAAACAGCTTTGCCTGTGGAAGATGTTCGCGGATGCCGGAAAGAATGGTGCGGTAGCGGTTGTGCAGAACGTCTGGCGTGCAGGCGGGATCGTTTAAGTCGTTGGTTCCGATATTGATAAAAATGTAGGCGGGACGGAGCGCATAAACGCAGTCCTGCATGCAGGCGAGCATTTCCGATGTGGTAAAGCCGCCGACACCGCGGTTATAGATGGTCAGCGGAAGGTCGAAATCCGCGACAAATTCCTGGATGGGAAACTGTTCCATCAGGCTGGAGCCTGCAAACAGGATCTGTCCGGGTTTGACGAACTCGTTGAGATAGCGGAAACGCATAACCCGGTCAATTTTTCCCGCATCTCCGTGTAGAGCCTGATTCAGTTTGTTGTAAAATTCTATATCCATGAAAAACCTCCTTAGGATGTATAAAAATAATGTCGCAATGCGGTCATGGAAACGAAAGCAGGATGCAGAGAAACAGCATTCTGGAGGCACATAAACGGATTTTTGTGTACGATAAAAAGAAAACCGGGACAGGCTGTAAATAGCGTGTCCCGGAATTGTACAGCCGGTTTATGTTTGACAATAGAAGGTTCGCAGAGAATACATCTATTATTCATGACAATAGAATGCTCGCAGAGCGTGCATTCTATTGTTTTGCAGTGATCGTCACCGCGTGCAGATAGGCGTCGGAGCCAGACGCACAGGTAACGGAAATGCGCTGGTTGGTGACCAGAACCCTGCAGCCGTTGATTGCGTTGACGGAATCGAGCTTGATTTCCATCTGTCCCTGAGGTGTATCGAGGAAAAGCATATTTTCGGTTGAGTTCCCGTTTACAGTGCCGGTGGCGGTCAGCGTGGAAGCGGTATTGACAGAAGCCGAGGAGCTGCTTCTTGCGCCGACTGTGGTAACGGCGTGTAGATAGCCATCATTGCCGTGGTAATAATAAACGGTCAGGGAACGTCCGCTTGTCATCATCAGACCCTTTAAGGTGTTTGCATTGTTGTCGATTACAAACTGCATCGTGCCCCCGGTGGTGGAGAGATAGAGCATGTTGTTGGTCGTTTTGGAATCTACCGTGCCGTTTATAAACGGATAAGCAGAGTTATCGCCGTTTACAGATGCAGAGGTATTGGCTGCAGAAGAAGCGTCCGCGATTTTTACAGCGTGGAGATATGCGTCAGAGCCGCGTCCGCAGGTAATGCGGTATTTGCCGTTTAAAACAAGGAAGGCACAGCTGCCCATCTCGGTAGAAGGATCCAGCCGGATGATCATCTCACCCTGAGGAGTATCCAGATGCAGATCGTTGTCCTTTGTATTTTTGTTGAGGGTTCCGGTGACGTCAACTGTGTTGTTGGTATCTACAATGACATTGCCGATCTGATTGCCGGTGGAAATTTTAGTTGCATGCAGATAGCCGTCGCTGCCGCCGGTAACGGTGACGGAAATTGCCTGATCGGGCAGCAGGATTTTACCGGCAGTGGTGTCAGTGGCATTATCGATCTTAATCTCCATTTTGCCCTGAGGGGTATCCAGCAGCAAAAGGCTGCCGGTGGTGCCGGACATGACTTTACCCTGTACGGTAACCGTATTAGTTGCCTGCGCAGGAAGCAGAAAAGCCGGTGTAAAGAGCAGGGACAGAACCAGACAGGCTGTTAAAACAAGCCCGAAATGTTTGTGCATTTTCATAAGGAAGCCTCCGTTCAATAAAATCCGTGTCAGTACAGGAAAACAGACCTGTATCAAGATAGTTTCATCATATAATAAGCCCATTTAAAAAGCAAGAAAAGTTGTCAGAAAAAAGAGATTCTGGTACACTATGGATTACAAGTACACGAAGAGAGCGCCACTTCATGAGCAAAAGAAGCTGCGAATGGCGCGGGTGAACGGATTGCCGGGCAAAACAGACTTTAGAAGCAACCGGGAATTTTTTGAGGAATGGGGAACTCAGAATGATCAACAGGGAAGATATGCTGGAACTGACCAGACGGATGACACCGAGCCGCACCTGCATGGATCGGATCGCGGGCGGATATATGGATGAGGGCGGCTTTCTGGACGGAAGCTTTAATATACATTTTCTGAAGCTTTCCGGGGAAGAAAAGGCGAAGAACCTCGCGCTTGCAAAGGCGGTTCCTTTTTCGAAGACAAATGAACAGCTAAAAGAATACGAATTTTCACCGACACAGGAAAGGCCCGGAAGCCTGTGGCAGCTGTTGATGGCGATGCGGGAGGCGAGGCTCAAAAATGACGCCCTGAACGAAACGTTTTATGAACTGGTCGGTGAGCATTATCAGAGCGTTGGAAAAGATTACGCGGTCTTTTTGTTTCACGGAACCTACGACGTCCCGCTCAAAGCGTCCGACAAGGAAAGTCTGTGGGAGTCTGAAGAGGTGTACGATTTTTTAGTGTGCACGATCAGTCCGCTGGAGGGCGAATACGAGCCTGGTGAACCGGAGTGGGGCTTTTTGTTCCCTGCCTTTTCTGACCGCAGTACAGAAATCCACCGAATCGATATTTTTCAGAAAAATGCAACGGCATCCCAGACAGAGCTGATGAAAAAGCTATTTCCCTAGAAAACAGTGACGCAGCAAGCTGCAGTCCGTTCCTGTATGCTGACGATACAGTATTTTATTGTGCTTTGGGAAGCTGCGTAAAGATTGCGTAAAGAATATCTGCGCAGAGCTGCCAGCGGTTGACAGGAGCCAGTAGTTAAGGTATTCTGGGAAAGATGTAATTGGAAAAACGAAAATTTTAGGAGGATATTCATGATTAAAGAAGCAATTGTAAAACTGGCAGCAAAGCAGAACCTGGATTATGAGACCGCAGAAGCTTCGATGGATGAAATCATGGGCGGAAAGGCAAGTCCGGTACAGATGAGTGCATTTTTAACCGCGATGGCGATGAAGGGCGAGACAATCGAGGAAATTACCGCGTGTGCGGCGGGGATGAGAAAGCATTGTGTACGCCTGCTACATGATCAGGATGTGCTGGAAATCGTTGGAACCGGCGGTGACCATTCCAATTCCTTTAATATTTCTACAACGTCTTCTCTGGTGATCTCGGCAGCAGGTGTTCCGGTGGCAAAACACGGCAACCGTGCAGCATCCAGCAAGAGCGGTGCGGCGGACGTTTTAGAAGCACTTGGTGTAAAGATCACCATCGATCCGGCAAAGAGCGCAGAAGTGCTCAAAAAAATCGGTCTGTGCTTCCTGTTTGCACAGAATTACCACCTGTCGATGAAATATGTCGCACCGGTCAGAAAAGAGCTGGGTATCCGTACGATTTTCAATATTCTTGGACCGCTGACCAATCCGGCAGGTGCAAACATGGAGCTGATGGGTGTTTATGACGAGGCACTGGTGGAGCCGTTAGCACGGGTGCTGGCAAACCTTGGCGTGAAAAAGGCAATGGTCGTATATGGACAGGACGGTCTGGATGAGATTTCCATGAGTGCACCGACGACAGTCTGCGAAGTAAAGGATGGGGAATTTTTATCCTATGTGATCACTCCGGAGCAGTTCGGTTTTACCCGCTGCAGCAAAGACGAGCTGATCGGCGGAAGCCCCCAGGACAACGCGCAGATTGCACTGGCGATTTTAAAAGGGGAAAAAGGACCCAGACGGGATGCGGTCGTTCTGAACTCCGCAGCGGCAATCCATATCGCAAAGGGCATTTCAATCGAAGATGCGATCAGGGAAGCGCAGGAAGTCATCGAAAGCGGTAAGGCGCTTGCACAGCTGGAGCAGTTTGCAGCGCTGACGAATCAGGAGTAAGAAGATTGAAAAAATTTTTCAATCGCGGGATTTGTGTCTGCGCGCACTTGACACAAACTCGATATGCGCAAAAAGCGTGCGCAGAAATGAGTGGAAAGCATGAAAGAAAAGACGATTCTGGATACTCTCGCGGACGCTGCGCGGGCGCGTGTGGAGGAAAATAAAAAGAAAAAGCCGATGGAGGTTCTGAAAAAAGAAGCAAAGAGCCTGGCTGCAGATACCGGGTTTCCATTTGAAAAAGCGCTGGCGGCGCCGGGGATTTCGGTTATCTGCGAGGTCAAAAAGGCATCTCCATCCAAAGGACTGATTGCAGTAGACTTTCCGTATCTGGAAATCGCGCGGCAGTATGAGCGCGCGGGCGCATCTGCGATTTCCGTGCTGACGGAGCCGGAATACTTCCTCGGAAGCGATGACTACCTTCGGGAGATTGCACGTGAGGTGAGCATTCCGGTGCTGCGCAAGGATTTTACGGTGGATGAATATCAGATTTATGAAGCAAAGCTTTTAGGTGCTTCTGCGGTGCTTCTGATTTGTGCGATTTTGTCCGAGAAAGAGCTTGGTCAGTTTTTAAAAAAGGCGCATAGCCTTGGCTTATCGGCGTTAGTTGAGGCACACGACGAAGAAGAGGTTGCGCGGGCGCTGCGTGCCGGAGCGCGGATCATCGGCGTCAACAATCGGAACCTGAAGGATTTTACTGTGGATGTCAAAAACAGTGTGCGTCTGCGGGCGCTGATTCCGCCCGAGGTACTCTACGTTTCCGAAAGCGGCATCCGAGGTGCAGAGGACGTTGCCGTTTTATACAAAAATGGAACGGACGCGGTGCTGATTGGCGAAACGCTGATGAGAAGCAGCGATAAAGCGGCGATGCTGCAGGAGTTGAAGAGGGACTGCCATGAGTGAGCAAAAGCAGCGCAGCAAAGATATAATTCGAACTGCAAACATCGCAGAATCTGCACACCCACGCCTCAAGATCTGTGGGCTGTCCCGCCCTTGCGATATCGAATGGGTCAACGACGCCGGAGTTGATTTTGCGGGTTTCGTCTTTGCAAGGAGCAGACGGCAGGTTTCGCCCGAGCAGGCAAAACAGCTGCACAGCATGTTAAAAAAAGAAATCCCGGCGGTCGGTGTTTTTGTCAACGAAACAATAGAAACCATCGTCGGTCTGGTAGAGGATGGCGTCATTGACTGGGTGCAGCTGCACGGGCAGGAAGACGAGGCATATATAAATGAACTGAAAAGCAAAGTCAGCTGTCCGGTGATCCAGGCGTTTTCCGTCCGGACGAAGGAAGATGTGCTGCGTGCCAGGGAAAGCTGCGCAGATTACATTTTGCTGGATCAGGGCAGCGGCGGAACCGGAAGAGTCTTTGACTGGACTTTAATAGAATCTATCGGCCACCCATTTTTCCTGGCGGGCGGACTGAATGCAGAGAATATAAAAGAGGCTGTGCGAACGGGAGCCTGGGCGTTCGACGTCAGCAGCGGCGCAGAAACCGACGGTTTTAAGGATCGGGAGAAAATTTTCGCGTGCGTAGCGGCAGCACGGCAGAAGGAGGAATACAACTGATGGAAAAAGGTAGATTTGGAATACACGGAGGACAGTACATCCCGGAGACGCTGATGAATGAGATCATTCATCTGGAGGAGCAGTACGAATTTTATAAAAATGACCCGGAGTTTTGTGCGGAGCTTGATGATCTGTTAAAAAATTATGCAGGAAGACCGTCGCTGTTATATTATGCGGAGAAAATGACAAAGGATCTGGGCGGTGCGAAGATCTATTTAAAGCGGGAGGACTTAAACCACACCGGCTCTCACAAGATCAACAACGTACTCGGCCAGGTGCTGATGGCAAAAAAGATGGGTAAAACCCGCGTCATCGCAGAAACTGGCGCCGGACAGCATGGGGTTGCCTGTGCAACAGCTGCGGCACTGCTCGGACTGGAATGTGAGATTTTTATGGGAAAAGAGGACACAGACCGGCAGGCGCTGAATGTTTACAGAATGAAGCTTTTGGGCGCAAAGGTGTATCCGGTAACAAGCGGAACCCAGACCTTAAAGGATGCAGTAAACGAGACGATGCGTGAGTGGACAAACCGCGTATCGGACACCCACTATGTACTGGGCTCTGTCATGGGACCGCATCCGTTTCCGACGATCGTGCGGGATTTCCAGTCTGTCATCGGACGGGAGGCAAAGGCACAGATTCTGGAAAAGGAAGGAAAGCTTCCGGCAGCTGTTTTGGCGTGTGTCGGCGGCGGCAGCAATGCAATGGGTATGTTCTATGAGTTTATTCCGGAAAAGAAAGTTGCATTGATCGGCTGCGAGGCCGCAGGAAAAGGAATCGATACGGATAAGCATGCAGCAACAATGGCAAAGGGAACGCCAGGTGTGTTCCACGGTATGAAATCCTATTTCTGTCAGGATCAGTACGGACAGATTGCACCGGTGTACTCGATTTCTGCAGGACTGGATTATCCCGGCATCGGACCGGAGCACGCATGGCTGCACGATACCGGACGCGCAAGCTATGTACCGGTAACGGATGAGGAAGCGGTAGAAGCGTTTGAGTATCTGGCGCGTACGGAGGGCATCATCTGCGCGATAGAGAGCGCCCATGCGGTTGCGCATGCGAGAAAGCTTGCGCCGACATTGTCTTCGGATCAGTCGATCATCATTTGTCTATCCGGGCGCGGCGACAAGGACGTTGCAGCGATTGCAAGATACCGCGGCGAAGATATTTCAGAGTAAACCCGAAAAACAGAGGATAAAAGAAAACTTTGGCAGGCGCAAAAAACCTGCAGGAAAGGCTGTCCGAAAGACAGAAGGAAAAAGATGAGCAGAATCCAAAAGGCATTTGAAAATAAAAAGGCATTTATTGCATTTTTGACAGCGGGAGATCCGTCCCTGGATAAGACAGAGGAATACATTATGGAAATGGAGCGGGCAGGCGCAGATCTGATCGAGATCGGCATTCCGTTTTCCGATCCGATCGCGGAGGGACCGGTCATTCAGGAGGCGGATATCCGGGCGCTTTCCGGCGGTGTGACGACCGACGATATTTTTGACATGGTAAAGAAATTGCGGGAGAAAACAGAAATTCCGCTGGTATTTATGACATATTTGAATCCGGTGTTCCATTACGGCTACGAGGCGTTTTTTGAACGCTGCCAGGATGTAGGGATCGACGGCATCATCATCCCTGATCTGCCATTTGAGGAAAAAGAAGAGGTTGATGTTGTTGCAAGCCGCTATGGCATAGACCTGATCTCGATGATTGCCCCGACCTCCAAAGAGAGAATCCGTAAGATTGCCAAAGGAGCGAAAGGATTTTTGTATGTGGTATCGTCGATGGGCGTAACCGGAGAGAGAACCAATATCACCACCGATATCGGTGGGATGTTAAAAGAAATCCGCAGTGTCAGCAGCGTTCCGGCAGCGGTTGGCTTCGGTATCCACACACCGGATCAGGCGGCAGAGATTTCCAAAACGACGGATGGTGTTATTGTCGGAAGTGCAGTTGTAAAGCTGATCGAAAAATACGGCTCTCATGCGGGCGGACATTTATACACCTATGTGCGGATGATGAAGGAGGCGGTCAGCCACAGCGAATAAGCGGAAGCATCCACGCTGCGGTTTCTAAACGGGCATGGCAGGGGAAGGCGCGTGAAAAAAATCTTTTCTATCGAAAAGAATAGTGCTATAATATTTTCGAATTCTATAGAAAACTGCAAAACAGACGTCGGCAAAAGAAGAACCCGGCGGATGGGAGCCAGAAGTAAGGAGTGTGGACAAGATGGAAAAAAAGAATCTGGACTGGGCAAATCTCGGATTCGGCTATATGACAACAGATTACCGTTATGTGGCAAACTACAAAAATGGTGCCTGGGATAAGGGTGGACTGACAGACGATCCGACAGTTACCCTGAACGAATGTGCAGGTATTTTTCATTATTGCCAGGAGATCTTTGAAGGTCTCAAAGCATATACAACAGAGGATGGACATATCGTAACGTTCCGCCCGGACTTAAATGCAGTCCGTATGATGGACAGCGCAAAGCGTCTGGAGATGCCTCCGTTCCCGGCAGAGCGTTTCCTGGAAGCAGTAGAAGAAGTGGTTAAGGCAAATGCTGCATGGGTTCCTCCTTACGGAAGCGGCGCAAGCTTATATGTTCGTCCTTATATGTTTGCAAGCTCTCCGGTTATCGGCGTTAAGCCCGCGGATGAATATCAGTTCCGCATTCTGGTAACTCCGGTTGGACCGTACTTTAAGGGCGGCGTTCATCCGCTTACCATCTGTGTCAGTGATTTTGACCGCGCAGCACCGCATGGAACCGGACATATCAAGGCTGGTCTGAACTATGCGATGAGCCTGCATGCCTATGTAACCGCACATCAGAACGGCTACGATGAAAACATGTTCCTTGATCCCGCAACCCGCACCTATGTAGAGGAGACCGGCGGCGCAAACTTTATCTTCATCGACAAAGAAGGAACTCTTGTCATTCCCAAGTCTGACAGCATCCTTCCTTCTGTAACACGCCGTTCCATCGCAGTCGTTGCAAAGGATATCCTGGGCATGAAGGTGGAAGAGCGTCCGGTTAAACTGACGGAGCTTTCTGATTTTGCAGAATGCGGCGTCTGCGGTACAGCAGCTGTTGTATGCCCGGTCGGCAAGGTGGTAGACCATGGCAGGGAGATCTGCTTCCCCAGCGGTATGGAAAGCATGGGACCGGTGATCCAGAAGCTGTATGACACTCTGACAGGTATTCAAATGGGCAAGATCGAAGGACCTGCAGGATGGGTTCATAAAATTATGTAACTGATTTATATTACAGCCGCAGGGTGCATGGATTTGCTGCACCCTGCGGCTGTTCTTGCTTTTTTAGAGATAACCTAACTATTTTGGGTGTTGCATTTTTTCATGGAATAGGGGATGATAAAACCAGAGATTCCGGAGAATTGCCGGACAGGAAAGAGGGAGAAACCTATGAAGAAAAAGACTGTACATATTATTTCCCATTCCCATTGGGACAGAGAATGGTATCTGCCGTTAGAGCGGCATAAAATGAAACTGCTGGATCTGATCGACACCAACATGGAACTGTTTGACAAAGATCCCGGCTTTTACAGCTTCCACTTGGATGGTCAGACCATCGTGCTGGACGACTATCTGGAAATCCGTCCGGAAAAAAGAGAAGAGTTGTTAAGACATGTCAGAGAGGGACATTTCCGTGTAGGTCCCTTCTACATCCTGCAGGATGAATTTTTAACCAGCGGTGAAGCAAATGTCAGAAACCTTCAGACCGGTATTCGTGAAGCAAAGGCCTACGGCAATCTGACAAAGGTTGGCTATTTCCCGGATGCATTCGGCAATGCGGGACAGATGCCTCAGCTGCTGGCCCAGGCTGGCATGGAAGCCGTTGCGTTTGGCCGCGGCGTAAAGCCGGTTGGTTTTAACAATGAATTAAAAGAAGTCGGCGAGTACGAATCCGCTTATTCTGAAATGCAGTGGCAGTCCCCCGACGGCACAAAGCTTCTGGGTATCCTGTTTGCAAACTGGTACTGCAACGGCATGGAAATCCCGGTGGATGAAAAAGAAGCAAAGGCATACTGGGAGGAACGTCTGGCAAAGGCGGAGATGTTTGCTTCCACAGATGAGTTGCTGTTCATGAACGGTTGCGACCATCAGCCGGTTCAGAAGGATCTTTCCGCAGCGATTGAAACCGCGCGCAGATTGTATCCCGATATCGAGTTTGTTCATTCTAACTTCGAAGATTATGTCAAGAAGGTTCAGGCAGAGGCAGGTGAAAAGCTTTCTACCGTAAAAGGCGAGCTGACCAGCCAGGAGACAGACGGCTGGTATACGCTGGTCAATACCTGTTCCTCCCATGTAACCTTAAAGCGCCAGAACCGCAGAAACGAGGTTGCACTGGAGCGCGTATCCGAGCCTCTGGCTGTATTTGCAGCAGAAAACGGTAAGGAATATCCCCATGACCGTTTCAACTATGCATGGAAGATCCTGATGCAGAACCATCCCCACGACAGCATTTGCGGCTGCAGCGTGGATCAGGTCAACAAAGAAATTGAAGTCCGTTTCGACCGTTCCACAGAGATCGCCCATACCCTTTCCGAGGATGCTTCCGCTTATGTTGCAGACCTGACAGATACTTCTGCATTTGAAAAATATGGCGAAAACGCAGTTCCGTTTGTTGTATTCAACACCACTGGCGACGAGCGCACCTGTAAGGTGACAGTCGTATTGGATGCAAAGCGTGACTACAACAAGTGGCTCTGGGACGGACGCCGCGATATGAAGGCATGGGAGCTGCCGGAGTACGTTGTTGTGGACAGTGAAGGCAATGTACAGAAAGCAACTGTAGAAGATGCAGACGTAAAATTCGGCTATGACCTGCCGGATGACAAGTTCCGTCAGCCTTACATGGCAAGACAGGTGAAGGTTTCTCTTTTTGCAGAAAAACTGCCTGCACTGGGCTACCGTACCTATGCGCTGGTTCCTGCAGAAGCCGCTGGGGCAGCTGGAAAGGGCAGCAACATCGCAAGCGATGACCGTCATCTGGAAAATGAATTCCTGAGCGTTGCGATCAACGACGACGGTACGTTGAATGTTCTGGACAAGCAGACCGGAAAGACCTACGAAGGTCTTGGCTATTTTGAAGATACCCTGGATGCGGGCAACGAATACATCTACTTTTGCCCGAAGGGAAATCCTGCAATTGTGACGAAGGGCACAAAGGCAGAAATCAAGCTGGTGGAAAATACCGATTTTGCGGCAAGCGTGGAAGTGACCAATGTGCTGACCGTTCCGGTTTCCGCAGACGATCAGTTAAAGGAAGAGCAGGAAGGTCTTGTAGAATTCATGAAGCGTACCTGCGGCAGAAGCAGTGAGACGACACAGATCGTTCTGCACACCACAATTACTCTGGAAAAAGACAGCCGCAGCGTGAAGTTTGTAACCGAGTTCGATAACACCGCAAAGGATCACAGAATCCGTGTGGTAGCACCGACCGGAATCTCCTGCACACACCACTATGCAGACAGCGTATTTGAAGTGGTGAACCGTCCCAACGAGCACAGCAAGCTGTGGGAGAATCCCTGCAAGTGCGAGCATCAGCAGAGCTTTGTGGGCTTAAACGATGAAAAGGGCGGCATGCTCATTGCAAACATCGGTCTGTATGAGTATGAAATCCTTCCGGAGGAAAAGAATGCACTGGCAGTTACCATCCTGCGCAGTGTCGGCGAGCTGGGTGACTGGGGCGTATTCCCCACCGAGCTGTCCCAGCAGCTGCGCCATATCACTGCAGAGTACGAGATGACCTTCTTTGCAGGGGATTTGGTTGAAAGCAACAGCTTCAGAAGCGCATATCAGTTCCAGGTACCTTATACAGTTGCACAGACCAAGGTTCATGCAGGAACCCTGCCGGCTGAGAAATCCTGGCTGACCTGGGAAGGCGAGCGCATGATGTTCTCCAACCTCAAGGAGAAAGCAGAAGGCACTGACCGGATGGCACGTTTTGTCAACTGCTCCGGCGAACCCACCGTTCTGCGTATCAAGAAGGACGCTTCTTTTGAAACCCTGTACTTCTCCAATATTCTGGAGGAAGAGGTTCGTCCCGAAACTGCAACTGCAGACGGCTGGTATGAAATTCCTGTCAGAGGCTTTGAAATCGTAACAGTTGGAATGAGATAAAAAATATTCTATTGCAAAAAATGGGAGAAGCTGTTGTGCGAATGTGCAGCAGCTTCTTTTGATGCATTGCGCGGAAAGCAATGCTGTGCAGCTATCGTCCGCATGCGCACAGATAGGTTGATGGATGCATACAGGCTTTCCGTATACCGGAAGCCTGAATTGCATAAATTTTGTATTGTATTATCATATTTGTTTTTTCGATGAAGCAGAAAGAAGAGGGAAAAGGAAATGTTGCGAAAGCCTGGAATTTGCCAGAAACCGGTAATAACGTTGTATGAAACGCCGGCATATGCAGCGTGTGGTATGGCTGTCGGCACAGAGCCTACGGGCGTGCCGGAAAATGGCGGTGTTGCAGATGAAATTCTCTTTGGATGGCAATACGAGGTTTTGGAAGAAAATAACGCTTTTTATAAAATCCGGACGCATTATGGATATGAGGGATGGATTGCGGCAGAAGAGTATGTGCCCATGGAAAGTGTAGGCGATGCAGGCGTATGCTATGATGCACAAAACTCCGGTTGTGCCATGCAGCTTTTGCAGGTTTGCCAGAATATTGCAGACGTGCTGGAAGCGGAACGGGTACAGGCAAGGCGTATCACGACACTGTATGCCGGGAGTCTGATTTGGGCAGAGAAGGATTCGGCTTCCGGCGATAGTAGCGCTGCAGCCCGCCTGCTGCAGCCGGGCTGGCGACGCGTCTTTTTACCGGATGGAATGGGCGGTCTTAGGGATGGATATATGCGGAGCCGTTTTCTGGAGACGTGCCAGGGACAGGAGCGGTGGAGAAAATGGGCGCCGCAGCGGCCGACGGTTCTGACGGAGCGTATAGACGCAGTATCACAGTCGGAGCCGAAAGAACAAGAGGATGCAGACGCACTCAGGTTGGAAGAAGCTTTCCGGGAAAGCATCGTGCAGACTGCGTATTCCTATCTCGGGACGCAGTACCGCTGGGGCGGGAAAACAGCATGTGGAATTGACTGCTCCGGTCTTGCGTTTATGAGCTATTTTCGAAATGGGATCCTGATCTGGCGGGATGCAGCGATCAAAGAAGGCTATCCGGTTCATGAAATCCCGATAGAACAGGCCAAACCGGGTGATTTGCTTTTTTTTCCGGGACATGTGGCGATTTATCTGGGAAATGGAAGGATCATCCATGCGACCGGACATCCCGAAAGCAGCTGTGTGACCGTCAATTCCCTGTGGGAGGGCGAGCCGGGATATCGGGAAGATTTGAAAAACAGTCTGTGTGCAGCTGGAAGCATTTTTTAAAACGGGAAATTCCAAAAAGGCGTCGAAGGTCGCCGGAAACAGTCTGTTTTTGGGCGCGGTGATCTATGCGGTGTGCCTGTTGTTTGGGATATTTGGGGTAAAAGCGTATATTTCCTCCAAGACCATTGACCTGGAAGTTCAGACAGTTTGTTTTCCTATTGCCGCTGGCTGGTATTTTTTCCGTGTTTGTCAGAAACGGACAGGCGGACGTTTCGCTGATCTGGTGGGCGTTCCCGATCACAGAGCTTGCTGCCTGCCTGGTGGGATATGCCCTGTTAAAGAAAGTCAAAAAGAACAGGGTGGAAAATTTGGAATAAGGAAAATGCAACGCCGGATTTGTATGAAAAAGTGTTCGAAAAACATCCTCGAGGATACTCTGTAAAAAAGAATTCGCATTACGAAAAGGGGGTGGAGGGATAGGGCTGCCTTAGCAGGATGATCGTATGGAAAAGCAAATCCTTTTCGTCATAATAGAGATTCATGCTGCCTTCATAACGCTCTACAATCCGGCGAACACTTTTCAAACCAAACCCATGCGAAGAAGGCTTTTTTTTGGAAGTTATCAGTTGATGGTTATGTGCAGTAAAAGGATCTGTACGGCAGGAGTTTATCATAGTAATAACGGCAAAAGGAGTATGTTCTTTTCGATGCACATTCAGTTCAATCAGGGCATGATCGGTTTTGGATGCAGACTCTAAAGCATTATCTAAAATATTGCAAAAAATAGCAGTAAGATCAGCATCCGGGAGATGGCGCAGGACACCGCTGCGGATATCCGTATGGAAAGTGATATGTTTTTCCTGACATTGACGTTGATAACGGGAAAGAATTACGTTCAGCATATGGTGGTCGCAAACACGGGCGCTTTCTGTCAAATCTGAGGACTGTAAAAGGGTATGGATGTAGGTGTCAATTTTTTCATATTCTTTGGCAGAATTTAAAATCTCAAGGGACTGCAGGTGCTTTTTCATGTCATGGATCAAAATACGCTGGCTCTCATGTTGGGATAAGAGCATTTTATAATAGGCAGCGGTGTCGGATTCTTTTTGCAATAGAAGCTGCATATCTGTATACTGTGCACTTTTCTTTTGTGTATACTGATTGATGCCGAAAGCAAAAATATTGCTGATTAGCAGTAATATGGCGCTGATAGAGACCAGAACATTGATGGAGGAAGGTAAAGAGATATACTCTCCAACCTTAATTAAGGTAGCTAAGGTAAATATTGTTGCAACCGGAGTAAATAGGAGCAATAAGCTATGCCAATCTTTTTGGGGATGATATGTTTCCTTTTTAAAGAAAAAGATAAGAAGATAAGCAGCAATAAAAAACAGCCCTTTGCTGAAAATTACAAAAATGAGCGAATAAGGGAAAATATCATAATGATGTAAAAAAGTTGGGGTGAAAACACTGAGGATACCAATCGGCAGAATTTCACACGCTGCCATCAGGGCAGAGAGGATAATAGCATGGAAACATGCCGTATACCATTTTGTCCTATGGAGGAGATATAGAAGAAGGAAGTTGATCAGA